>ERZ891134.625-NODE-625-length-28081-cov-5.139620_pt1 | contig 28081 bp, 28 predicted proteins | sample MGYA00520888_ERZ891134 | MGnify/ENA primary metagenome ERZ891134 (study PRJEB32303, sample SAMEA104408692) | aquatic metagenome | biome: Brackish water; feature: Coastal; material: water | place: Baltic Sea | collected 2014-10-23 | depth 10 m ... | reverse complement strand
GTGATAAAGTATAATATATACTCAAATCGAGTAAGAAGGAAAGCCCTCCCACGATACCAAACTTGGTCAACGCGATATACGTTTTGCTCGAAATCAAACTTCTTTAATTTTGAATCAGGTAATTGGCATCAAAGGTAATATCTAATCCCAATTTTAAAGCGATATTTTCAGACTCATGCCCGCAAGGCAAACCCCAAATCAGTGGTTTATTGTGCAATTCGCAAATATTTAAAATTATTTCTTTTGCATTTTTTCCAAAAGGAATGGCATTATCGTGCATATCGCACATACTTCCCACCAAAATAGCCTCTGCCTTTTCGATAATACCCGATACAGATAAGGCCTGCATCATGCGATCTATATGATATACATATTCGTCAAGATCTTCAATGAACAAAACAAATGGAACCTTCGGGGGCTGAGCTCCAGCGGCCAACATAGCAAAAATCATGCTTAAATTTCCGCCCCAAAGGGGTGCTTTAAAGGCCGCAGGCAAGCCAACAGGCCAATACGCTAAATGAGCAAACCCTTCAGTTTCTTCGTTTACAACAGAAAATTGAATTCCGTTCCCTTTCAGCTGGTTTGCCAACGCTACCCGGCTCGCAAGCGAACATTTTTTGATATCGTCAAACTGCATGGCCATCGGACCGTGCATACTTGCAATTCCTTGCTGCTGCAGCGTAATATGCAACGCGGTAATATCAGAAAAACCCACCCACCATTTAGGATGTTGGGTAAAATCTATTTTCCGCAATTCTGAAAGCAGCTGCATCGTGCCGTAACCCCCTCTTGCGCAAAAAATCGCTTTGATACTTGAATCGTGCAAAGCCCAGAGGATATCAGTCAGGCGTTCTGATGGGCTTCCCCCGAGTTGATGGGCGACAGCCCCAAGGTTAGGCGCTAATTTCAAAACCCAGCCTTGCGATTCCACCCACTCTTGAAAAGGGCGCAAGGTTTGTAGGTCCATAAATCGAGCGGGGGAAATCAAAGTAACGGCGTCGCCGGACTTCAAATAAGGCGGGATAATCACGGTTTGCGTTCAGGTAATAAAAGGTTGCTATTGGTTACCACCGAAGTCATTTCGCCGGTGCGGGTATCGGAAGGATACTCAATAAATGGAGGTTCGATTTTATAGCCGCTTGACTTCAAGCGTTCGGCCACTCGGGTCCAAAACGGAGCGCTCTCTCCCAATCCAGCCATTGTTTTCGCTTTGTGGAAACGACCTGCCTTTAAATTGATAAAGCCAAACTTATTCGACCTTATCGGTTTATTGATGGGAATGCCTACGACGATGGTTTGAGCCACGCCGGGCATCGGTATCTCATCATAAATAGCCATAATAGGTCCGGTTATAATGCGATTGCTATCGGTAATAACTTGATTGAGTTCGGCAGCCGCCCCTATAAATAAGGTTTTGAGCGATTCTGGTTTTACATTATTAAAAACTTTTGCCACTACATGCATATCAGGTCGCTTGGTAGGGGTTATGACAAAATCGGTTTCGGAGGAAACAAAACCATCCATAGATTTCACGGTCGTGTCTGATTTTATGGCCTCGTCGGAGGGTGTAGACGGGTTGTTTTGACAGCCTAAACTGAAAAGAACAAGGACCAAAGAGCTCAAAAAGAATTGATTCTTACGCATATTTTTCTGCTAAGTTAATTCCTTGGGAGATTTAATCCTTATTTTTGTGAGGTGAAATTCTTAGCTGAAATTGAAATTCTGCCTAAAAAGGGGCTTTTAGATCCTCAGGGAAAAGCAGTTACACAAAGTATGCCTCGCATTGGCATTGAAAACGTAGCCGAAGTTCGAGTGGGTAGATTTATCACCTTAGATATCGAGGCGAGCGATGCCCAAGCGGCTGAAGAAACCGCTCATACAGCAGCGAAAAAGCTATTAGCGAATCTTATCATGGAAGATTATCACGTTCGCATAACCGCCGCATGATCATCTATAATGTAACTTGTAACATGCACCTATCTACCGCTGCAGAGTGGTTAGAATGGATGAAAAACGAACATTTGCCGGAAGTAATGGCAACGGGTTGTTTTATTGATTACAAGATTTTACGTTTGCTTAATAACGATTCCGATGACGATGGCGTGAATTATGCCATTCAATACACATGTGAAAGTACAGAAACCTTAGAGCGCTATCGCCGCGATTTTGGTCCTGCACTCATGCAAAAAACAGCGAACAAATACGGCGAATCGGTTTTAGCCTATCGATCCGTGTTGGAAGTAATAATTTAAACATGAACGCGCAAGACCTTCATATTGAAGAGATTATCGCGCAACTGGATTCCTTTACTTTTATTGATGCTCGCAGCGAAAAAGAATTCGCTAAAGGACATCTCCCTGGGGCGGTAAACGTTCCCTTACTCGACGATGAGGCTCGAATAGAGATTGGTACGCTTTATAAACAACAAGGCAGAAGTGCTGCTGTTAGAAAGGGACTTGAACTAGTAGGCCCTATAATGCCCCAACTTTACGACCAGTATCAATCCTTGCTCGCACACCAAAAGCCCTTGGTTTTTTATTGTTGGCGGGGTGGTTTGCGCAGTTTGATCTCCGCTACTTTATTTCAATGGTCGGGAAATCCGGTAAATCGCATTGATGGCGGTTATAAAGGCTATCGCAACTGGGTACTCTCTCAATTTGACAAGACTTACAAGATTCAGATTTTAGGCGGTGCAACGGGTTCTGGGAAGACAGAAATTTTACACCTACTTAAAGAGAGAGGCGAACAAATTATAGACTTGGAGGGCATTGCCCATCACAAGGGGAGCGCCTTTGGCTCTTTAGGACAAGCGCCTCAACCGAGCACCGAAAGCTTCGAAAACCAACTGGCCATGGCATTATTTGGTTTTGACAATAACAAAATGATTTGGATAGAGAACGAAAGCCGGTTGATTGGCAATTGTTATATTCCTGAAGCGTTTTGGAACCAAATGCAAGATGCTCCCATTTGTCAATTACAGGTATCGTTAGATACGCGTGTTGAGAGATTATTAAAGGAATACGGGTATTTTGACAAGGCTTTATTAGCGGAAAGAACAGAAATATTGCGAAAAAAACTCGGCGGTCAGCACGCCAATTTTGCCATTGAAATGTTATCAGAGGGAAACATGGAAGCGTGGATGGAAACGTTGTTAGTATATTACGACAAAACCTATCAATATAGTTCTGACAAGAACGCCGCTCGCAGTTTTACCTTTACTTTCCACTGGGAAAATGCCGAATCAGGAATAGAACAATTATTAAAGCACCATGAACTTAGAAAATAAAATTGCCGTTGTAACCGGCGCAAACAAAGGAATCGGGTGCCATTGTGTACAGCAATTATTAGAAGCAGGCGCGATCGTATATGGTTTATGCCGCAGCGGATGCACCACCTCACATGAAAATTACACCTGCTTGCATGCCGATGTACAGGTTTACGAAGAGTTAGAAACTGCTTTTAAAACCATTTTAGAAAAACACGGACAAGTGGATGTATTGATCAACAACGCAGGCTTGGGTTATTTCGGATTTTGCGAAGAAATGCCTTTGGAACAATGGCACCAAATGATGAATACCAATGTTACCGGCTTGTTTTATGCTACCCGCTTAGCGCTTCCGTCCATGAAGAAAAGCGGTGAAGCCCATATCATTAATATTGCATCGATTGCCGGCCTTGAAGGATACCCACAGGTATCGGGATATTGCGCCACCAAGTTTGCGGTTCGCGGTTTTAGCGATGCCTTATATAAGGAAGTTCGCGACTTTGGGGTGAAGGTTACTTGCGTTTATCCGGGCTCTGTAAAAACCGATTTTTTCCGTCATTCAGAAAATATTCAAGCGCACGATAACATGTTAATGCCGGAAGATGTAGCGGCGCAAATCCTATTTTCACTACAAACGCCTAAGAATTTCCATAACGTGAATTTAGAAATTCGTCCTCTAAAACCAAGAGGTTAAATAAAATACTCCTATTTTTGTAACACCATTAACTAATACCCTATTAACAAATGAAAGTAGCCATTAACGGATTCGGTCGTATCGGTCGCCATGCATTTAAATTTTTATTGCAAAAGCCCGGTGTAGAAGTTGTCGCTATTAACGATTTAACAGACAATGCCACCTTGGCACATTTGTTAAAATACGACTCGGTACACGGTCGTTTTCCTGGTACCGTTTCTCACGATGATAACCACTTAATCATCAACGGAACCCCTATCCGTATCTATGCAGAAAGAGATCCTAAGGCCCTTCCTTGGGGAGATTTAGGTGTAGACGTAGTTTTAGAAAGTACCGGTTTCTTCACCTCAGACGAAAAAGCGGGTTTGCATTTGCAAGCGGGTGCTAAAAAAGTAGTTATCTCCGCTCCTGCTACCGGAAACCTTAAAACCATCGTTTTAGGTGTTAATGACGAAATCTTGGATGGCACAGAAACCATCATGAGCAATGCTTCATGTACCACCAACTGTTTAGCTCCTATGGTTAAGGTAATCGACGAAAATTTTGGCATTGCCGAAGGTTTCATGACCACTATCCACGCCTATACTTCAGACCAAAACTTGCAAGACGCACCTCACAAAGATTTGCGTCGCGCACGTGCCGCTGCCTACAGCATCGTGCCTACCAGCACCGGTGCCGCTAAAGCGGTTGGATTGGTGTTGCCACACTTGGCAGGTAAATTGAACGGAAACGCCATGCGCGTTCCTATTCCAGATGGTTCTGTTACCGATTTTACCGTAAATCTCAAAAAGCCCGCTACGGTTGCCGAAATCAACGCTGCTATGAAAGCCGCTTCTGAGGGAAGCTTAAAGGGCATTATGGAATATACAGAAGACGAAATCGTAAGTATTGATATCGTAGGAAATGCACACAGCTGTATTTTCGATTCAAAACTTACTCAAGTTATCGGAAACACTGCCAAAGTGGTAGGTTGGTACGATAACGAAACCGGTTACAGTGCTCGCGTAGCCGACCTAATTGCAAAGATTGGTTAAGTCGATAGAATGAGTACAAAACAAAAAGGGGGCCTTGCGGCCTCCTTTTTTATTTTTCACGCTCTCGGGGGAAGTTTATAACGCCTGTAACACCTCTTTTGCGCTTTCGCCCACAGAAGTGTATATCCAGTGCTCTTTTTCTCTCTGAGGAAGCTTATAACGCCTTTAACTGCACTTTTAGATCGCCGCTGAGAAACGTGCGTACCCATAACTCTTGGGACCGCAATTGATAATCCGTAATTTTCAATTCTTTAATCTTTCCTTTTAAGGTTACCCCGTAATCGTATTGGGTATTCAAGGCCTCGTTCATCAATTTCTTTGCGTCGGCCATCTGTGGCTTGAGATCGATATTCATGGCTTTTTGCATTTCCTTACGGATCTTATCACTCAATAACCATTTAGCAGATTTTAATAATATGTTCTTCGTTTTCAAATCGAATTGCAAATCATCTACACGAATAAAGTGGGTGATAGAATCATAGACGGGCAAGCCCGTCAAGTATAATGTACCCTTTTTAGATCCTTCAAAATCAACCTCTACTCCCAAGCGCGATTCCACCGCGAATAAGCGCAAGCCTTTAACGATTATGTACTGTTTACCTGACTCAAATTTTTGTCCGCCCAAAAAGCCCATAATCTGATTCGCCAATGTGTCGTAGTGCATGCGAATATCCGTGTATACCTTAAAACCATCGCTTTTCTTATAGGTGCTTAGATTCGGTAGCTTTTGGATTTTACGCGTCTCCATTGAAGATAAGATTTCCGGACTCGCTTTTACGCCTATAGAGGCTTTCATAGTGTTTTTATTGAACTCGAGCGGACTTATAGATAAGGCTTGTGGATTTAACATTAAATATCCCATTCCATTTAGCGAAATACCCTGTTGCATTTCCTTGAATGCGGGTTCTATCAAAGCTTTTACATCAATTTTAGCCACCTCGGCATCTACCATTTTCATGGCATCATTTAAATACGGCTGCGCTTGCTTTAATATGATATTCGTAATGTCTATTCCCATTGCCAATTTAATAGCGTCTATGGCCTTGAGTTCGGTTATTTTAGATTGGGTTTTGATTTGATAGTTGGGAAGTAGCTCGATAGTGCTTTCCATTCCAACACTGGCCTTTTTCATAGGCTCGCCATACCCTATACTAATCCCTATAGTAGGAACGCCGCAAGATTCGCCAAAACATAGGGCGCAATAATCGCCTTTTACAGCATATGACAAATTGATGGCGAGGCCAATTTTATTGCCTCCTTTCCCATTGAGCATAAGAGGTCCACGATCCATTTTATATTGATAGCGTAATCCTTGGCAGGGCGCTTCTCCGCCTTTGAATGTTTTATCAATATTGGATTCTGCCAATTTGAGATACGGATTTAGATCTATTTCTAAGGGCAAATTTATATCCGAAACCACACGTGGGATGGCTTTTTCTACCATTAACACATTGCTTTTATCCGGTGGTTCGGGTTTTATACTTCCACACGCATTTAAAATCAATAAAGCCAACATTGACAGGGTGTGTACACGATTCATTTGCATTTATTTTACAATAATACGGATGCTTTGCATTCCTTCTGCGTTAAAAAATTGCAACGTATAACTTCCTGGTGCCAGATTTGGATCCCAACGAACCTTTTGTTCGCCTTCTTCACCCATTAACTCAATTGGATATTCTTTTCCTAGCATATCTAACATCGTTATTTTGTCAAATTTATCAGCATTTAACAATACCACTTCACTTTTAGTAGCCGGGTTTGGGAATACTTTAAAGACATTATTTGCTTCGAACCGATTGTTGCGCTTTACGGTTATTGGGAACTGTATGGTATCGTTTAGGGCATTTTCGTCTGTGTTGTTTTCCGCGAAGCATATTAATTGATAGTCGCCTTCTTCCTCGAAGTAAAGCACTTGGGTAGCTTGCACTTGGGTTGAATCGCCCGGATTAAGCACGGGTATTGGAAGGCGTTCCGAATACCAATTCTGTCCGTTTTTCTTTAACTGCAAGACAAGTGTCCCCGAAAAAACAGCCGAATCGGCGCCCGAATTCGTCATATAAACCAGCGGATACAGTTTGGTTCCTGTGGTATAGGTTGTTCCTGTAGCCGGAGAATCTATATGATAAAGGTATAGATCTCGCTTGGATCGTACACTGTAATAATGAATTAAGGTATCGTTGCGCAAATCTTCGTCGGCGGGATGTTCCAACCAAGCTTTGTAATAACCGGTTCCTAGTGTATTGAAGCGAATTTGGGTAGTTTTGTTAAAATAACGCGACTCGCCGGGGGCCATTGAAAACGTATCTGTTGATTGGAATAATAAGGCTTTTTCGAATGCCAAAGAGGTTCGCAAACGTACGTTTTTCATGGTGTCTAATCCTTGGTTGCTCACTTTTATAAGACTGTTATCCACCTGGTCATTCACATAAAAACGCTGGTTATTCTTTGGATTACTGAGGGAATCTATCAGCACGTCTTTGCCGATTTGCACATTTACATTGCTCGTTAGGGTATCGTTTTGGGAATTGCCATCAGTGGGATGCGTAACCACAATCTCTACGCGGTATAATCCTGTAAATAGGGGCTTGAACGGCTTGGTAAATAAAACGGTTTTAGATTCTTCCGGCAACACATTGGTTTGCACAGTTTCTTCAAACCACTGGGTTTGGTTTCGGTATATTTTGGCAATTATTTGAGCATTTATGGTATTTGAATCGTACCCGATATTACTGGTTTTTACCGACCACTTAATGCCAATCGGGTCGGTAGACATAATTGACGGTAGCGATATAGAATCTAGATAATAGTCGGTGGGCCTACCAACACTAAAAGTCGTTTTTAGGGTATCATTTTCGCGGTATAGATCCATGCTATCGGCTATAAACATCCGAGTGGTGTATTCGCCTTTTTGCAAGGGTTTGAATTTTTTCGGAAAAACAAAGTTCAACCCCGACCTCCCATTAACATCTCGTTGCAAACTATCCCAGTGAATCAAGGTTCCCTTCGAGTCAAAAATCTGAAAATAGGTTTTGACCTTATCGGCGCGCAACACTCCTTCGTTGTAAATCCTACCTATTATATCTATGTTTTCATTGATTTTATAGGTGTTGGTGGTATTGGGCGATGTGACCTTCTCGGCTGCCACATCAACGGTTTTGTATACAAACGCGGTAAAAATAGCAGAATCATTGGGCGTATATTCATCGCCGCTTAAATTGGTGTACACAATCCACTTTAGTCGGCCGGTATCGTCACAAGGATATGTGGGCCAGACCAATATTTGCGAGCCTTGAGGTCCTAATTGCAGTGATTGGGTGTTTTTAGATAGCAATGAATCGCTTAACCATATTTCTGAAACGACATTGAAACTGCCTGTATTGGCAAAGGCAATATTCATAATGGTAGAGATGGGTTGTAAGGTATCTTGCCGTGCCACAAAAGTAGAACTACCCGAAGGATAGGCAGTTCTTACAGTTGCATCTCTTCTAGAACCTACTACAAAGGTTTTTACAATGGTATCATTATCTATCACTTGATCGAGATGGTGACTGACTATTAAAGTCAATGTATGTGTTCCGTATTCCCATGGATCGAATATTTTAGGTAAGTTAAATGTTCTCGTTTGTCCGAAAGAAATCGAATCATATAACGATTCATCATAATGCAAGATATTTGGACCTTTAATAATACAGCGAATTCTAACGCTATCAGTGATATTATTAACGCCAATATTCCCAATTCGAGCGGTAGGCGCCACGGTATCTAAGTCGTGCACATTAAAGGTGTCTTTTGGCAAATTCACATCTAGGGCTACCACATCGTAATCGGCTTGCAAACGGGGTTCAATTATGAACTTATAGGGGGCTCCGGGATTGAAATCCACCCAGTTGGTATCGCCTAGAGGAACGGCATAGAAAAATGTTTTAGGTCGCACGGGCTGTTCCATTTGGTATCCAAAAGCGACGTTATTCAGATCTATTTGCCGCACTCCTACATAAAACGAACCCTCCACCCTAACCTGTTTGGGCATGTCATAGATATAGGTACCTCCTTTGGTAACCAAGGAGTCACTTTCCCAAATTAGTGTTTTGGGTTTAGACATTATCGTATCGTGATCCCAAATTCCCAATTTGAATTGTCTGCCACTGCCGCTAAAAGCCACACTAATTTGATTTAAGTTTTTAGGTTTGTTACTCATAAAACGGGCAACAAAATCGCCTTGAGATCCATTAAATCCGATTCCTCCGCCTGCCGGAGGTTGGGTAATGTCTCTGTAGCTATAAATATTTTCATTGGCCAAACGAATGGAATTGGCCGTATTATTACTGGTGTTTTTATCTGTTCCTTCAATATAAACCGTATCCCTTCCCTTTTTAGTTGGAAATAAAGACGGCACATTTACTATTTGCTCTTCATCTACCTTTAAACTAATCAAAAAACTATCTCTTTGTTTGTTCGCACCCTTAGAATAGGTATACATTTTTTGTGCACTTAGATCCTTTTTACCCACATTGCGCAGTAGTACTTTTACACTATCTGGATTTCCCAAGGGAACGGGTATTTTACCTAAAGTGTATACCTTTCTTACGTCAACATCGTAATCTTCTCTTGGGAAAGTAAAACGAATGGTAGGATGGTATTCTGTGGCGTTACGTAAAGAATCATCGGCGGTAATTCCAATGGAATAGCGGACTTGGGGACTGTAATAACTACTTACAGTATTGGATCCTTCGAAGTAAAAACGGACACTGCCCTTAATGGTGTCGAATTGTTCGTATAGCACCATAACGGCGAGGTTGCTTCCTTTGGTGGAATCAAAAAAGTAAGGTTTATCAAAAGGAATTTTATAAAATTGATCGTCGATTCCGATGTGTGTTTTAGGGTGATTATAATACACTTCTATTCCGCTACCCGTTTGCTGTTGGAACGATATAGGATCAGCACCCCAATCGGCCAAACTGGTATTGTTTAACCATATTCGAAGGGAACAGTTGCCATTAAATGCGTCGCCATCTGAGCGCATAAACGATAGTGAAATGATACTATCGCCGTGTTTCATATTCTTTAAAACACTTTTAGGGAAGATATAGGCGTATTTCGATTGGTAATCTGCCATATTGTTGCGCGTAATAACGGGACCTGCAACGGTGCCCAGATAAGAGCCATCACCAATTTGTACAAACTGTGAATAGATTTCCCCCGAAAGAAATATAAAGACGCTTAATGCGATAGACCTAAAGCTCATAAAAACAAAAGTACCCAAATTTCACAGCTATATCCGTACTTTGCAGATAAAGTGAAAAAAGCTGACATTATTCAAGAAATTAGGCGGAAACAGAGCTTTCTGTGTACCGGTTTGGATACGGAAATGGGCAAATTGCCGTTGCACTTACCAAAAAATGACCTTGGGTTTTTGCAATTTAACCGAGAAATAGTGGCTGCTACGGCTCCTTTTTCTATTTCTTACAAAATAAATACGGCTTTTTACGAACAATATGGCGCTGAGGGGTGGCAATGGATGGAGGAAACCCTCTCCTATTTGCCCGAGGAGACCTTTAAAATAGCCGATGCAAAGCGTGGTGATATTGGCAATACCAGCACCATGTATGCGCGGGCGTTTTTTGAGCGGATGAAATTTGACGCCATTACGGTTTCTCCTTACATGGGAGAAGACAGTTTGCGTCCATTTTTAGAATTTAAAGACAAAACCATTATTTGTTTGGCATTAACGAGCAATCCGGGACATAAAAACTTCCAATTGCTTCAGGATTCTGAGGGAATTTCGGTTTACGAACGTGTTTTGGAAACGGTTTCAAAGTGGGGAAATACCGATAATTTGATGTTTGTAGCGGGTGGCACGCACAGCGACATATTAAAGAGATTGCGCCAAATTGCACCGGAACATTTTTTATTGGTTCCGGGTATTGGGGCGCAGGGCGGAAGCTTGAAAGAGGTGGTAATTCATGCGGCAACCCCCGAATTGGGATTAATTGTAAACAGCAGTAGGGGTATCATTTACGCCGGCAACGAAGAAGATTACGCGATGAAAGCACGAGATGCCGCCGCTGAAATGGCATTAGAAATGTCCGGCTACGTAGGGCAATATTTGAAGTAATAGCGAATTAGAACTCTCTTGGATACTTGAGCAATGATAGGTGTAATTTAGAATTCGCTGGATATCTTGAGCAATATCTGATGTAAGTTACGCACTTGTTCGATAACGCTTTGCTCGTTGTCATTGGTGATAGCATAATCAACTTTTTGACGCAGTTCATCTTCAGGAATTTGCATATTCATAATGCCTAAAGTGCTTTCTCGCGTGCGGTTATCGCGCTGCATAACACGTTGAATGCGCAGTTCTAAAGGAGCAAAAACACCTATTGTTTTATGAACGGTTTTGTCGGCACCGCTTTCAAACAGAATAGCGGCTTCTTTGATTACATAAGATGCCTTTTGTTCGCGACTCCATTCTTCAAAACGCTGAAAAATTTTGGGATGAACGATATCGTTTAAGACCTGACGTTTGAGGGGATCAGATAAAACTTCCCTAAAGAAAGTCGTATTGAAAATTCCTTCACGGTTATAGGCTTGTGAGCCGAAGGCCTTCAGGAGTTCAGCTTTCAGGTTGGAATCAGTTTGGTAGAGTTTTTTAACTTCGGAATCGGCTTCAAAAAGAGGGACGCCCAGGTGTTGAAACACGCGACATACCCAGGTTTTTCCGCTTCCGATACCGCCTGTAATTCCAACCTTTAGCATAATGTTTAGATTAGGCTTCTTTTTTAGGCGCAGGATACGCTGCTTGGGTATTTTCCATACTCACACCGTTAAGCTCAATTTTCATTTTGCCCTCTTCGAGATCAATTATCAAGAATTTCTCGGTAATACTGGAAATTTTACCATGTATGCCACCCGTAGTCACTATTTGGTCGCCCTTTTTTAACTCCGCAATGAAGCTTTTGGTTTTCTTTTGACGGCGCATTTGCGGCCATATCATGAAGAAAAAGAATACGCCCATGATAAGCATGAGTACAATCGGGTCGAAACCACCTGCGGGTGCAGCAGCTTGAAGTAGAGAATTCATATGTAGTAGGTTCATTTTAATGATTGGAATGGCTGTCGTCGGTGCTTAAAATATTGGCTTTGAATATCAACAAGGTATATTCATTGGTTGCGTTTTCAAATTGCACGTCGATGTTTTTTTCTACTAAAGGATTGTCAACCCCTCCTCTGCCTTTAGAGTCGAAAGTGGCTACCACTTTACCTTCTCCACCGGGAGGAATCACATCTTCGGTCCATTCAGGGGTGGTACAACCGCAGGAAGCAGAAACCTTTGCAATAGTTAAAGGTCCTTTTCCTATATTTTTAAATCTAAAGGTGTGTTGAACAACGTCGCCGTCTTTGATATTCCCAAATTCAAAAACACTGTCTACAAATTGAGCAGTACCCTTAGGTTGTTTGGGATCTGCTGATTCAGGATTGAACTTTTCGATATCGCTTGAGGTAAACTCTTTATTGCTTGGGGTACATGCAACCCATAGCGTACAACAACTTAGATAGAAAAACAAACGTAAGGTCATAACACAAAAATATTGTTTTTACTTTAAACCACGCCCCGTTTTGCGTATTTCTCCTCGACTTTCTAACTCTATTCGTAGTTTATCCATGATACCATTTACGAATTTAGAGCTATTAGGGGTGCTGTAATTTTTGGTAATTTCTAAATATTCGTTAATGGTTACCCGCACGGGTATTTCCGGACAATGCAAAAACTCTGTTAGTGTCATTTTCAAAATCAACAAATCCATTACGGCGATGCGAGAAGGATCCCAATTTTGGGTAACCTCAGAAATCAATTTTTCGTAGGTATCGCTGTTTTGAATGGTGTCTTTCAACATTTGAGAGGCCCAGTAGGCTTCTTCGTCTGAAGCGCGGATCCCTTCTTTGATATTCAAAGAATCTAGAGACTTAGACATTTCTAGTGTTTTAAGAATATCGCGAACAGTATAAGGCACATCATCGAACCATACAGGATAAATTTCTTCAATGGCATTATTAAACGCCTCGTGTGTTTCTAAAAACGCATAATACGTATTTTCTAGAAATTCTTTTTGCTGATCGGCATTGGGTGTAAAAAAGATGCTGTAATCATTCGCAAAGTCGAATGCTTTTAGATCGCTAAACCATTGCTCAAAGTGATTCTCCGCCTCTTTCCATTTGAAACCGTAATAGCCCGCATGCAAGGTCTGATTATGCACTTGGTCGAGCAATTTGGTGCCGTTCAATAATGAATAGTGATCGATTTTTTCTTTTGAAGGATAGTATTTTCCTTTTTCAAAATCCTGTTTTGCCAATGCAAACTCACGCAGTTGATAGGGGAAATCCAGCAGGAATAAATAACATTCATGAACTAAGGTAAGGCGTTCAAAAAGTTCTTTTGAGAACTGGGTTAAGGGAACCTCTTTACTCTGATTCCATGAATAGAGTGTTTGTAGGGTTTTAATGCGTACGAGTCGGCGTGAAATCATCAGAACGTTATCTCGGCAAAGATACAATTTTTTTGGGCTTGGAAATTCAAATTCACATTATCCGTTTATATACGTTTAGGGAACGAATAGAAGACTTTGACTCTTAGATATTTGAAGCATGAAAATAAATACAAATATCCACCAGAACATCCAATTATTTGCACAAGAATTGGGTGTTTCCGCCAGTCAAGATCAATTATCTGAACGCGTTCGCTCTGAAATAATTGCCGCTGCCATTGCTATTGCTCGCAATAAAGAGCCTGAAAACGACGTTCGATTGAACACAATTTACGATATTGAAAGAACATTTATCCGGTGTTCCAAGCTATTATCTTCATTATGGAAAGCCCGAAAGCAGGGAGAAATTACAGAAACTATTTTTTTGAATTTAGAAATTCAAATCAACGACCAGCTGCAGAGGTTGTTACACGCCAGCCAACAACTGAAAATTGTAAATTAGTCGAGTATAAACCGAACCGATTTCTTTACCTCTCCATTATTAGCTTTAATAACCCCTATGTAATGTCCGGGGGCTAACTTTCGAGAGTCAAAGAGTGTTTCGTGTTGTGTTAAAGTGGTTTCCTTTATTACTTTTTGACCGAGTGTATTATACACGGAGAAGTTAACCGAAGATTCGAGCACCTCTGGAGTAAGTTCTACTACAATTACTGACTCTGTAGGACGCGGGAACACCAAGACTTCATCATATATAACAGTATCAAAAATACGAGCGGTTACTTCTACTTCTGCAGTACTTATAATTTCACGGCGGAAGGTTCTTAGCGCGTTATACATGACTTCTGATTGTCCTTTGGTGAACATGGTTTGACATTCATGTGTAGAATAGTCCATGTAGTTTTCTACCATATCCGGCAAATCATTGGGTTCCGTGCAGGTATTCCGATTTTTCTGACACGTAAAATTAGAACCCGTTCCTTGAAGAGGGGTATCGTCTATGTAATCGTCTAATAAACATCGGTTTGCCATGAATTGATCATCGGCCCAGATATGCCTTAAGCCAAAATAATGTCCAAACTCGTGGGTAGCTACACGCCCTTTATTAGATGCCAAAAGGGTAGAAGTATTTGCACGACGGTTATTGCGCCCGATACATTTATAATGAATAACTACTCCCTGTTCAGGATCAGAAACAAAAACGTTGGATTGCCAAAAAGGGTGACCAAATGGAGGATAGGCAAATCCCAATACTTGGTCTTGCCCATTTAATGTCATATCACAAACCCAAACGTTAACATATTGATTAGGGTCCCACGCATTTACGCCTCCTCTTGAGGTGTATTTCATATTGTTGTTAACACCTGAATTTGTTCCCCAACTGGCAACGGTAGTAGGTACTTTGTTGATTCCATTGGTTGGATTACCGTTAGGATCTTTATTGGCCAATACAAATTTGATTTTCGTGTCGCCGGCTCTGGGTTTAAAAATATCTCTAATGTTTACCGTGTCGGCATTCATTTTACGAAAATCTTCATTCAGCACCTCCATTTGATTGAAAATCAAACTGTCTTCAACATTTTCATAGGCATTTGAGTAAAGAACATGAAACACAACGGGCACGATAAAAACACTATCATATGAATAGGTTGTATCGCGAATTTGTTTTTTTCGGCTCTGAATGGTTTTGCTCGCTTTGATGGTTTCTACATACTGCCTGTCATACGCATTTTTAAAACCTGGATACTTTTTCTCAAGGTGTTCAATTACGGCTGTATGTCCGCAAGGCTCCACAAACTCAGATACCTGCTGTGCTTTTGAAACTTGAAAAAGTCCCAGAAGCATAAAAAACAATAAAAAACGCTGCATTTTACTGCAAGAAACAAAATATTTGGGGAAACATCATCACTTTACAACTCTATTAGGGCGGAAATGAAGGATAAATGACGCTTACTGATTGTCGCGCCACTCGTAAACCCACTGCGATTGAATCATTTCAAGGTGTCCTTCGTTACATTCCTCACGCGATTCGGCAAATTCGGGAATTTCGAGTACCCATTCAATTAATTCTGTGAATCGGATTCGGTAAATTTTATCTTCACCAAAAGCATCGCCAAAGCGCTCATAGAGTTTCATTGCGATGTCTTCGTGATCTTTCCAGTATATAGGGAGTTCCATTATGTTTATATATTTTAAGGTTTTTTCGTTACAAAATTGCTCGTTTTAGTGTCCTATGATTCCGCTTTGGTCGGGTATGGTCACGACCAAATCGCCGCCCTCTTCATCGAGTTTGCACTGACACGCTAAGCGGCTATTGTACCTTGGATTTCGAGCACGATCTACGTATTCTTCTTCCCTATCGCTTATTTCCGGAAGGTCGTCTTCACCTTGTTCAATGTAGACGTGACAGGTGCTGCAGCCGCAAACGCCTCCGCAGTTGTGGTTCAGGCTAACTTCATTATCGAGGGCAACTTCTAAGATGCTTTCTCCTGGAAAAATCTCGGCTTTTACCGGATTTTTGTCCTTTTCTTCGAATAAAAATGTAATTGCGGGCATAACTTCAGTGCAAATATAACACAGCAAAATTCGTTTTGTTGGAAGATTCGATGAAGCACTTATTGTGAATGTTAATACAATAAGGCTTATTTTTGTGCTGCGTTATGAATTTCGAACTAACCGAAGAGCACTTAGCAGTACAACAAGCTGCAAGAGATTTTGCCCAAACTGAATTACTTCCAGGTGTTATTGAGCGCGACGAACACCAAAAGTTTCCCGCGGAACAAATCAAGAAGATGGGAGAATTGGGTTTCATGGGTATGATGGTAGACCCTAAATGGGGAGGCGGAGGAATGGATACCATTTCTTACGTTCTCGCTATGGAAGAAATTTCTAAAATCGATGCGTCTGCCTCGGTTTGTATGAGCGTTAACAACTCTTTAGTTTGTTGGGGCCTAGAAACCTACGGCACGGAAGAGCAAAAAGAACGTTACTTACGTCCTTTAGCAACTGGACAAGCCATCGGGGCTTTCTGTTTATCAGAACCCGAAGCTGGTAGCGATGCCACTAGTCAGCAAACCACCGCTTTCGATCAAGGCGATCACTATTTGTTAAATGGAACCAAGAATTGGATTACCAACGGTAATAGCGCAAGTTATTATTTGGTTATTGCACAAACCGACGTTGAAAAAGGCCACAAAGGCATCAATGCGTTCATCGTTGATAAAGCTTGGGAAGGCGTAACAGTAGGAAAAAAAGAAGATAAATTAGGTATTCGCGGTAGCGATACGCATAGTATCATGTTCCAAGATGTAAAGGTTCCCAAAGAGAACCGCATCGGAGAAGATGGTTTTGGTTTCAAGTTTGCCATGAAAGTGTTGAGCGGCGGCCGTATCGGTATTGCTGCACAGGCGCTAGGAATTGCAAGCGGAGCTTATGAATTAGCTTTAAAATATTCTAAAGAGCGTAAGGCTTTCGGAAAAGAAATCATGCACCATCAAGCCATTGCTTTCAAATTGGCAGATATGGCTACTGAAATCGAAGCGTCTCGTATGTTATGCTTGAAAGCCGCTTGGTTAAAAGACCAACATTTGAACTATGACCGTGCCAGTGCGATGGCGAAGCTTTTCGCCTCAGAAACGGCCATGAAAACCACGGTAGAAGCCGTTCAGGTTCACGGCGGATATGGTTTCGTTAAAGAATACCATGTGGAACGACTTATGCGCGATGCTAAAATCACTCAAATTTATGAGGGAACTTCTGAAATCCAGCGTGTGGTTATTTCACGCGATGTGTTGAAGTAAAACCTTAGATCTTATAATCAAAAGCCGTCTCCGATAAAGAGACGGCTTTTTTGTGTTTTAACTCGCTTTTGTATGTTTAATCACGCTTATGCCAATTTAGACAAAAAGTCCTGGTAAGCAATTTCAATACCTTTTTCTAGGTCAATACTCGGCTTCCAACCGGTGGCAAACAAGCGAGAAGAATCCATTAATTTACGCGGTGTTCCATTAGGTTTGCTTGGGTCGTACACATGATTTCCCTCAAAACCCACTACCCGAGCTATGGTTTCTGCCAGCTCTTTTATAGTGATATCGCTGCCATAACCCACGTTTACAAACTGCTTTTCATCGTAATTTAGCATTAAGCAAACCAATGCATTCGCCAAGTCGTCGGCGAATAAAAACTCGCGCATGGGACTTCCATCGCCCCAAATAGTGACTTCGCTGGCATTTTGCTCCTTCGCTTCGTGAAACTTACGAATCAAAGCCGGCAATACGTGTGAATTTTCAGGATGGTAATTGTCGTTCAGTCCGTATAGATTGGTGGGCATTGCCGAAATAAAGTTGCATCCGTATTGATCGCGATACGCTTCGCACATCTTGATACCGGTAATTTTTGCAATTGCATAGGGTTCGTTTGTGCTTTCCAAATAGTCACTTAATAAGTATTCTTCTTTGAGCGGTTGAGGAGCCAATTTCGGATAGATACAACTGCTGCCCAAAAACATGAGCTTCTTCACTTTGTTGACGTACGCCCCATGAATCAAGTTGTTTTGAATCATTAGGTTATCGTACAAAAAGTCGGCGCGATACACATTATTGGCATGTATGCCTCCCACCTTTGCAGATGCGACGAAAACGTATTCAGGCTGTGTTTCCTTGTAAAAGGAAGCCACCGCTTCTTGATTTCTTAAGTCGAGTTCCTTAGAAGTGCGGGTAATAATATTGTGATACCCTAGGCGATTCAATTCTCGCACGATGGCACTACCGACCATTCCCCGGTGTCCTGAAACGTAAATTTTAGCTTCTTTTTCCACGATTGTTTATTCGAAGTAGTTTTGAGTATCAAAACCACCTGCTCTCAGGTAATCTTGTTTTTGCATCAATCTGATATCCGAATTCATCATGTCTTCTACCAACGCAGGAAGGTCGTATTTGGGTTTCCAGCCTAATTTCTCATTAGATTTGGTTGGATCCCCGATCAACAAATCTACTTCAGTAGGTCTGAAATATTTAGGATCTACAAAAACAACCTCTTGACCGATGCTTAAATGACATTTTTTACCTGTTTGTTTTTCGAAGGTATCGGCATTGATTTCACTTACGAAACCAATTTCGTCTACGCCGCTGCCTTTGAAATCAAGGATTACGCCTGCGTGAGCGAATGCCATTTTTACAAATTCACGTATTTCCGTTGTTTTTCCGGTTGCAATCACAAAATCTTCGGCTTTCTCTTGTTGCAAAATCAAATACATGGCTTCCACATAGTCTTTTGCATGTCCCCAGTCGCGCTTTGAGTTCAAATTACCCAAATACAGGCGTTCCTGAAGGTTCAAAGCGATACGAGCGGCGGCCCGGGTGATTTTTCTTGTTACAAAAGTTTCCCCCCGAATCGGACTTTCGTGATTAAAAAGTATGCCATTACACGCATACATGTTATAGGCTTCGCGGTAGTTTACCGTTATCCAGTAGGCGTACATTTTGGCTACTGCATACGGGCTTCTTGGGTAAAATGGGGTTGTTTCTTTTTGGGGAACTTCTTGAACCAAACCGTATAATTCGGATGTAGACGCTTGGTAAATACGTGTTTTTTCTACCAATCCTAAAATTCGGATTGCCTCTAGAATACGCAAAGTTCCTAAAGCGTCGCTGTTGGCGGTATACTCGGGCATTTCAAAACTGACCTGCACATGGCTCATCGCCCCTAAATTATAAATTTCATCGGGTTGCACCTCTTGGATGATGCGAATGAGATTGGTACTATCTGTCAAATCACCATAGTGCAATTTAAAACGGGATCCGTCTACATGTGGGTCTTCGTATAAATGATCAATGCGGTCGGTATTAAACAAAGAGCTACGGCGTTTGATACCGTGAACCATATACCCCTTTTTCAAAAGAAATTCGGCGAGATAGGCGCCATCTTGTCCGGTAATACCGGTGATTAGAGCTACTTTCATTATTTTGCATCAAAAATAACGTCTTTTTCTATGTTTGCCGTGTTCATTGACCAAGTTTCTCCTCGCATTCACTATGTTTTGGAGGAATTATTAGCCCGTCGTTTGCAATGCGAACTAAAAATTCACACGGTACCAGAAGATTTTATTAAAGATAATTCCCATTTTAAAATTCAATATGTAGGCTCGGGACAGCCCAATTTACCCGGTTTTGTGGTAATTCGATCTGATATCATGTTGGAAGACAAGGTAAATCGATATTTCGATCCTCTGGTTTCGAGTTTTCATTTGACACAAACCGGACAAAAACATTTAGAAAAAAAATGGGTAGAGGCCAAGATCCCCGATTCAGAGATTCCCCGCATCGAACGTTTTTTAAGTAAACCTTTCCCTTGCCTATTTCCTAACGATTCGGTTTTAGGGTTCGACGTGTTTGCTATGGCTTTTTATTTCCTGAGCCGATACGAAGAATATCAAGATTTCAAGGCCGATTCCTTTGGACGATTTGGATTCGAAAACGCCCTTGAGTCGCAATGGAATTACGATCCTGCGCCGCACGTAGACATCGCGTTTTTTCATTTTTTATGTGAAATCCAAGCCGAACATCTGTCGCCCCAAGCTGGAATTATTGCTAGTTTCGACATCGATATTGCGTATCAATTCCGAGGACGTTCTTGGCAGCGGCAACTGGCTTCGGCCCTGCGTTTTCCTGGTTTGTTATTCGAACGTTTGCGCGTACTATTCGGATCAAAAGATCCTTTCGATCCAAGTGTAACCGTTTTTCCGTTTATAGAAGATTTACACGTGGAACATCGCATATTTTGGTTGTGTTCCAAGCGGGTAAAAGGGGTAAACCGCCAAGTAAAACGGCGTTTCACTCCTTTTGTTGAAGCCATAAAAAAAGCGACAAGCATTGGAAACATCGGCCTGCACCCCTCATTTAGTTTTCATCCAAAAACTGCATGGTTGGAAGAAAAATTATGGTTGGAACAAACCGCCCTGCGGCCCATAGAGCATAGCCGTCAGCATTTTGTTCATTTGGTATTTCCCGATACCTATCGGATTTTGCTCGAATTGGGAATAACCGACGATTGGAGTATGGGGTATGCCGAAAATATCGGATTCCGAGCCGGTACGGCCTGCGATTTTAAATGGTTCGATTTATCTAGCAACACGGCCACTTCTTTGACCCTCCACCCTTTCTGCATTATGGATGTTACGGCCAAAAACTACATGGAATTAAATCCCGATGCTGCCATCGATGCAGGTCGAACGTTAAAAGAAATGGTATTTTTATTTGGGGGAAATTTTACGTTTATTGCACACAATGAATCTCTATCCGAGCGTGTGGGTTGGGAAGGATGGATGCCCGTTTTCCGTTCATGGGCAAGTCCGAAAATACACGTGAGTCGCTCCATGGGATATTAAAATTCATTAAAATACCATGATAAAAACATGTCAAAACAGATATTTGCACATCGTTAGCTGTTTAGGAAATTAAAATCTATTGAAATACCTAGATAAAAAACATATCGCCCTCATGTATACACACATCAGTCGCTCGTTGGGAAATTAAACTCCATTGAAATACCTAGATAGAAAACATATCGACCCCCATAAATGGAACGATTGCATCGAAAGGAGTGCCTTTTACGTGCCGTATGCGCGATTCGAATATTTAGAAGCAATTAGCGAGGGCTCATGGGGCGCTATTATCGAAGGAAATTACCAAGCCGTTCTCCCTTTTGCTTTTCGAAAAAAATGGGGAATTGTACCCTATATCTACCAGCCGTATTTTTGTCAACAACTAGGTGTTTTTGGTGTTTCCAATGCGAACATCAATGATTTTGTGGCTAAAATTCCATGGTATTTTGTTCGGGTGCACCTGAACGTAAATGCCGCTTTTGGTATTCCATCAGGATCCCTAGAACTACCCAATTTGGTAAAAAAAGCCCCTCATGATATTGAGGCAGACTTAAATAAAGACGCCCTCAAAAACATCAAAAAGCTAAAAAGTCAAGAGGTTTACTATACGCAAACAAAAGACCTCCGTTTGATTTTGAAATTATACGTTGCCGCTTGGGGCGAAAAAGCATCTCTCCGTTGGCCCTACGATTATCGGGCGTTCGAATCCGCATGTCAATCCATGCAAAACCAAAATCTCATTTATGCCTGTTTGGCGCATCGCGGACATGAGTTATTGGGTGGTGCTATTTTTTTAAAGGGAAAATTAAGGCTTCATTATGTTTGTGCTGCCCCTACTAAAGAAGGTCGGGAATGCGGCATTATGCACGGCATCGTGCAACATGCGTTGGAACACTTCCCCGATTACGATCTAGACTTTGAGGGATCTCAAATAGAATCTGTGGCGGCTTTTTACAAAAAGTTTGGCCCAGAAAATGAGTCCTATTACCGAATTGAACGAACTTTGTGGTTATGACAAATCCTTGGGTTCAATCGGCACGCTTGAGAACGTTGCCTTTGGCGCTATCAACGGTATTATTAGGAACTTCACTTGCCAATTTTCATACTGCGATTCATTGGGATTTGGTGGTTCTAGCGGCTATGATTGCAATAGGACTTCAAATACTTTCTAACTATGCCAATGATTACGGCGATTTTGTAAAAGGAACCGATGCACGTGCTGACCGTAAAGATCGTATGCTCAGTGCCCAATTAATTAAACCCGAGGCCATGAAAAAGGTTTTGATAGGGCTTTCGGGTTCACTATTGGGACTTGGGGTGTTCACTTTATTATACGCTTCTCGCAACTACGATTTGTCGAGTGAGTCCTTGTTTTATTTACTCATAGTGGGTTTATTGGCAATTGCCGCTGCCGTTTTTTATACGGTTGGTAAAAAGGCATACGGATATTCCGGATTGGGAGATATTGCCGTTATACTGTTCTTCGGATTGGTTCCTATTTTGGGTACCTCTTTGTTGATGGGATTGCCCCCTAATATCTCCATTTGGATGGGTGGCTTAGGGTCTGGATTGCTATCGGCTGCGGTTTTAAACATCAATAATTACCGAGATTTAGACAGTGATAAAAAAAGCGGCAAACGCACTTTAGCTGTGAAAATCGGTGCTAAAGCCACCTTACAATACCAACGGTTTTTACTGATTTTAGGCTTTTCGGGAGTATTTGGCTCGTTTGCTGTTTACTTGTATCAATTGTTAAACTTAGGTGATGCAAGTTATTATATTGAAATGTTTTTACTTTTTGGTGTTTTTTCTCCTTCCGCTATATTTCTGTCGCGATATTACTCTGAAATGCGTGAATTAAAACCCGGAGATCGAGACGGACTGAATTTACAATTGAAACGGGTATCGTTGACTGTTTTGCTCCTGTGTGTGGTACATTTCTCCCTTTCATTTTATGTAAGCTCGTTGTTCCGATAATTTGAATTACCCTCAATGATACTCACTGCCGAAAAACACGTATTGCAATTTATCAAGCCCGCGAAGACCTCTCGGGGCGAATATGCCAAAAAAGACGTGCTTTTGTTAACGCTGAAAGAGGGCAATACCGTATATCAGGCAGAAGTGGCGCCACTTTCTGACTTAAGTGTAGATGGCAAATTGGACCTTTTGGGACTGATTTCGCCCTTTTTAGAACAATCCCACACCGAAAACTCCCTAATGGAACTTTTGGAGTTTTGCACTCCTTATCCCTCGCTGCGCTTTGGAGTGTATGCATTGCTTCAAAAGTTACGCGCGCACAGTACTATTTGGGCCGATACTCCGTTTACACGCAAAGAATCCGCCTTAAAGATAAACGGACTCGTTTGGATGAACGATATCGAATCCATGTCGGAAGAAGCTGAAAACAAAGCAAACCAAGGATTTACATGCATTAAATTCAAAGTGGGAGCCTTGGATTTTGACGCCGAATGTCGGATGTTAGAGGCTTTCCGAAAAAGACACAAGGCCTTTGACATTGAAATTAGACTGGATGCCAATGGTGCTTTTCCTTCAGACTCGGCATTATCGATGTTAAAAGACTTGTCACGATTCGAAATTCACTCCATTGAACAACCCATTAAAGCGGAAAATCACGACTGGATGGCACGCATCTGTCGGGAATCGGCAATTGATATTGCCTTAGATGAAGAACTCATAGGGTTTCCCGTGGAAAATGCCCATCATTTGTTAACGCAATTAAAACCGCAATATATCATCTTGAAGCCCACATTAATCGGTGGTTTCGACCGATGCGATTCGTGGATAAAAACGGCATTAAAGGAAAATATTGGTTGGTGGAGCACCTCGGCATTAGAGGGCAATATCGGACTTTTTGATATTGCACAATGGGTCTCGGCATACCCCGTTACCATGCCTCAAGGCCTGGGCACAGGAGCGCTGTTCGTGAAGAATTTCCCCCAGAATACACGTGTTGATTCGGGATGTTTACATCGTATTTGAGTCTCTCAGCCGCATATCTAAAAGGGCTTTTGTGAAGAATTACTTCAAGGATACTCCCGTTGATTTTGGTTATTACACTTTATAGGGATCTGATAGCCGCAGACCTTCAAGGGCTTTTGTGAAGAATTTCCCCGAAGATACTAGCGTTAATTTGGGATATTTGTATCCTACATGAACGCATTTCCCCAAGCATTTTTGGATGAACTCGGAGCGCTTTTTGACAAAGAGACCTTGGCCTCATTGTTATTGGCACTTGAAAACACGCCTCCGGTTTCCATACGATTGAATCCTGCTTTCAAAGGGAACATTTGTGTTCCACATGAAAAAGTTCCGCAATCGGAATTCGGATATTTCCTTAAAGATCGGCCGGTTTTTACGGCAGATCCTGCATTTCATGCAGGCGCCTACTATCCTCAAGAGGCCAACTCGATGTGGATAGGGGCTGTTTTTTCTTTTTTGCGCGAGAAATTTTATCAAAACGAAGCTTCTATTGTTGCTTTAGACCTGTGTGCGGCACCCGGCGGAAAAACCACCGATATTTCTTCTCGCATGGAATTAGGCGATTTATTAGTTGCCAACGAGGTTATTTCTACCCGAAATGCCATTCTTTTTGAAAATGTGTGCAAATGGGGACTTACTAATACCGTTATCACCAAGGCAGATGCCCAAAAATTCGGAAAAAAGGGTCCACTTTTTGACATGATTTTTTGCGACGCACCTTGCTCCGGTGAAGGTATGTTTCGAAAAGACAACGATGCGATATCAGAATGGTCCACCGACAACGTAGTCTTGTGTACCCAACGCCAACAACGCATCGTTTTTGATGTTTGGGATGCCTTAAAACCCGGCGGATTTATGGTCTACAGTACGTGCACGTTCAACCGCAGCGAAAACGAAGACAATGCCTTGAAGTTTTGCGCTGAAATGGGCGCTGAACTGATTGAATTTGAACATCCTAATAAAGACTTATTATTCGAATTAGAGTCCCATTTATACCGTTGTTTGCCTCATAAAACGCCTGGAGAGGGTTTGTTTTTTTGCATCATTCGCAAACCCGATGGACCGTTTGAGGCGAGAAACAGGGAAACTTCCCCCAAGAAAAAGAATAAAAAAACCGTTAGTGTTTCGATGGAATTTGATGGTTTTCAGAGTCTTATAAAAGGAGAAGAAACGTATTTGTTGCGCGGCGACCACCACGATGAAGCCTTCATCCAAAATTTACCCGGACTGGTGCATCCGGGAATACCCGCAGGGTCGGTTTTTTCTGGAAAATGGAAACCGCATCCCTCCATAGGGCTATTGAAAAACGCCGATTTTAATTTGCCCCTTATCGAATTAGACGATGCCGCGGCCATGCAATTCTTGAAACGGGAATTCATACCGATGAAACCGCCTACTCAGGGACCGGTAATCGTTGTTTGGAAAGGACACCGCTTGGGAACGGCTAATGCGGTTAAAAACGGCTTGAACAACCTTCTTCCGATGGAATGGCGCGTGCGCAGCAATTTCACCGCACAGTCCATTGTGGAGTACATATAAATCCGATTTCGGATTAAGGGGTATCTTTGCAGGGTGATTGAATTTAATCGTTTTGAATTGCCCAATGGTTTGCGCGTAATTCACCAACACGATCCGTCTGTTTCTACGGTTGTTTTGAACACCCTCTACAATGTAGGTGCGCGCGATGAATCGCCAGACAGGACGGGTTTTGCCCACTTATTTGAGCATTTAATGTTCGCGGGAAGTCGTAATGTGGCTTCCTTCGACAAGGAAATCGAACAGGCCGGTGGCCAAAATAACGCGTTCACTAACAACGAGTTCACCAATTATTACATCAGCGTTCCCGCAGAGAATATCGAAACTGCATTTTGGTTGGAAAGCGATCGCATGCTGGCCTTGAACATTAACGAAAATTCTTTGAGCGTGCAGCAAGGTGTGGTAATTGAAGAGTTCAAACAGCGCTGTTTCAACGCGCCTTTTGGACTTTTGTGGCACCATGTGCGCGACATGCTGTATAAAGAAAGTCCCTATCGCTGGCCTACGATCGGACTTACATTCGATCATATCAGCGAGGCGAAGCTCAGCGACGTGCAGGCCTTTTACCAACGCTTTTATTCACCCAATAACGCCGTTTTATCGGTGGTTGGAAACCTGAACCTCGAAGATTGCAAATCATTAGTAAACAAATGGTTTGGAGACATACATATTTCGGGGGAAGCCAATAAAAACAATTATCCTGTAGAACAATCTTGGTCGCCTTCACGCCGCACCGAGGAGGATTTATCTCCGAATCCCGTGGTGTTTTTAGTTTGGAAAGGTCCGAATATCCGCGAGGAAGAATCTCTTGGTTTGGAATTGTATTCGGATGTTTTAGGCGGTAGTGAAGTTTCTGAACTATACGAAAAACTGGTTAAGCAAGAGGGTTTGTGTAATGCGGCCGAATGTTTTTACATGCGGGGGATTGGAGAGGGACTTTTCATGGCCTATGGTATTTTAAACGAAGGGGTTTCACATGAAACGGTCGAAAATAGATTGTTTGAAATCATCGAAGAATCTTTTGATAAGCCCGATATATATGCGTTTGAAAGTGCGAAGAACAAGACCTACACGCAATTGTTGTTTGAACCTATTAATCCTATGAGCCGGGCTCAAAAACTGGCTTTTTGGGAACACTTAGGCAACCCAGAAATGATCAATAAAGAAGCCGAAACAGTGAATGGCGTTTCTATCGAAACAGCCTATGCTTCTGCTAAAAAGTGGTTTGCACGTGAAACCGCATCTGTATTATATTATAATCCTAAAAACTAATGAGTTATAGAGAAAAAGCCCCTGAGGTTAGGAGCATTGCAAATTTTAATGTGCCTGAGATTGCCTTTCAAAAAAGTGCAAAGGGAACGCTTTATTTCCATGAAGATAGTCCGGGAATTGGCGCTGCCTCGGTGTTTTGGTTGGTTCCTGTTTCCAAACAGAGCCAAAGCAAGGCCTTTCAAGCCTTGGCTTCTGTAGAAATGCTATTATCAGGAGGAGATGGAAAAAGCGAAAAGGAAATTTTACAACATATTGAACATTTGGGTGCTTCGGTTGGAAATGACAGCGAACAATTATACGCTCGCATACATTTTCGCTGTGCCAAGCAGGTGGTAGAAGACGTATTTGCTTGGGTTTTAAACCATGTAGAGCGTGCAGAATATCCGCAAGAAGAGCTGGAACGTTATGGTATTATTAAAAGAGCTTCGATCGAGCGCCGGATGCAAACTCCGGGTTATTGGTCGGACCGGAAGGCAAAGGAATTGTTATACAAAGACTTGCCCTGGGTGGGCACTTTTGGAAGTTTAGACGATTTTTCGGTTTTGCAACGGGAAGATTTGATGAATTTCCACCAAAAACATATTAAAAATAGTCCTGGCGTTTTATTCTTTTCGGGGGATATTGATTCGCAACAGAAAGAAAATTTGCTAAATATCTGGGAATTGTATGAACGGGGTTCGTTTGCTTGGAGCTTAGTAGATGAAAATATTATTAATGCATCTGCTTTTGTGGATCCAATCAAACATGCTATGCCAAATAGTTCTCAGGTAAGTATGCGTTGGATGAAGCATATCGGCCATTTAGAAGAAAGTGCTACCCATCAATATTCGCTATTGAATATGGTTTTAGGGGGCTATTTCGGATCTCGTTTGATGCAAGAACTGCGTGAAAAGCAGGGTTTGACTTATGGTATCAGCTCGTATTTCAAGCCGCTTTGGAAGGGAAGGAGTTGGAATATTTCGGGTGAAATGAATAGTGAGAATACTGAAAAGGCCTTGATTTCCATGGGAAACATTATTGAGGAACTCCAGCAACACCCGATTCCTGCAGATGAATTGGATCGCGCAAAGCGGTATTATGCAGGTATGTTTCGTTCTGGTTTCGACGGACCGTTTGCTCAGGCAACGAAAGCACTGCAAACACTTGTCCGTAGTAATAGCTCAGACTACTATGCGCAAACCTTAGATCATATTTGGAACATCAATTCAGCGATGCTTTTACAACTCGCACAAAATGAATTGGATACAAAAACGTTTGTAAAGGTAGTGGCGGGTGAAGTTTAGTCCGTTTATCCTTTGTTTTTAAGATTCCTACATATCGTTTTTTTGTTTGTTCCCTTGTTTTTAGGGGGGCAAACCCGCTATGCTCCCACTTTAAAACGAGCCTGTTTGGATCGCGTTTCGGGTGAATTGACCT
>ERZ891134.624-NODE-624-length-28136-cov-5.960899_pt1 | contig 28136 bp, 21 predicted proteins | sample MGYA00520888_ERZ891134 | MGnify/ENA primary metagenome ERZ891134 (study PRJEB32303, sample SAMEA104408692) | aquatic metagenome | biome: Brackish water; feature: Coastal; material: water | place: Baltic Sea | collected 2014-10-23 | depth 10 m ... | reverse complement strand
AAAGTTCGAATTAGGGAATTTGTCAATATGATGAATGAATTTAGGGAGGCACTCGCAACAAAAAAAGTGAAGCTTCATGAACTCACCCGAGATTTATTAGATAAATCGGGATACATGAAAATGCTTGTAGAAGAACAATCCCATGAAAGCTTGATGCGGCGTGAAAATATATTGGAATTCATCAATGCCATTAGTTATTACGAAAAACAAGGAAATAAAACATCACTAAGTGCCTTTTTACAAGAAATCAGCCTCATTACTGACGGAGATAAATTCGATGAAAACAAACCCGCGGTAACCTTAATGACCGTTCATGGTTCTAAGGGCTTAGAATTTCCTGTTGTTTTTGTTGTGGGACTTGAGGAAAATTTGTTTCCTGTTGGAGCTAAAGAGGGTTTTGACGTAGATATTGAAGAAGAACGCAGATTATTCTATGTAGCAATAACTCGCGCCCAAGAACGACTTTATTTTAGTCATTGCAGTAGCCGCTTTAAATACGGAGAAGAACAACGTCAAATGCGCTCACGATTTTTAGATGAAGTGGATGCCTCCGTTGTTCGAACCGAAACAGGTGCCACACTTCGACAACGTAGTGACCGTTTCATGTCTACAAGAGGTGTTAATTCTAACACAGACAACGATTACGAAGACAGTGATGCCATCCCCCATGTACCTACAGCGAGCGCTCAGAAGCACAGAAGTAGTCTTGGCACAACCATTGAATATGATTCAGCAGGAAAAAGCCCCTCCTACAAGAGCTATTCATCCTTAGGCAGGATAGATTATGACCTTAATGAGGGTTCAGATCCCTTTGTTGTTGGGGCAGTGGTTGTTCACGACAAATTTGGTACAGGAAAAATCATGAGCCGTAGCGGTAGTGGAACACAGACAAAAGTTGTTGTATTTTTCAAGAATAGAGGTCAGAAAAAATTAATGCTTCAGGCAGCACCCCTTTCGATTATAAACGATTAGCTGTTTGACATACCAAGTGCGAAGTACCAACCATGAAAAGTGGATTAAACATACTAATAGGCCCTAATTCAGACATTAGGCGTTTGAAATTAGCCATCAGGGTTTTTATGGTTATGCTAATGTTTTGCGCACAAACCTATACCCTTCATGCACAGCTACAATCTCAACATTCAAGTGTTAGAATAGTTGAGATTTATGGCAGTTCCCCGGCAATGTTACCCAGCATGGGTGGTTCCGGTGTCAGTTATCTTTCGGGTGTTAGTGGACTTCGGATTAACCCTGCTAATGTTCAATTCAATTCGGAAAAAAAATGGACGGTAAAACTGGGATTGCTTTCGATGGTTCATCCTAACATATCCACCACTACCAATGAGAAAACGGATCTCTCCAGTTGGTTAATGACCTACGAGCCCTATGAACCCGTAACCGCTTCACCGGTCAATTCTCTTCCTCAAAACCAAAGCGAACTCAATCGGTTATTCACGGACTCATCGAAACCCACACATTTTCGATCATCAATCACTCAAGAATTATTGTCGGTGGGATTTCACAATGACCAAGTATCCATAGGACTATATGCGGAATATGTATTTAAGCAATCCTTTCAAGTGAATCGAGGCTGGTACGATAAAGAATATTACCCCAGTCCAAGTGGCTTAAAAAGGTCTCAACGGTTGGCTCATGATGAGATAAACTACCTTGCTGTAGGGCTTAATTATAGTGAACGATTAGATATTCTAAGTGATTTCACTCCAGTATCCGATCAATTTAGTCTGGGTTTTAGTCCTAGGGTTATTTTGGCAGGCTCTCGTTCAATGAGTCGCTCCGAGTCCGCTTACTTTAGTGGGAATAACGAACTCGTTGAATCCTTCATAATTGAAACCGCTGGACTCTATTCCGATTATTTAATCAGCCTACACCAAGGAAATTCGCCTTCCACCATCCCGATACCCGATATCGATCATCGGTACGCTGCTTCATTAAATGATTTCAAGGATGGCCTAGGTTTTGGTATGGATATTGGTCTTCGATATACTCGAAATCTGTCCAACGAACTAAGCTTGGTTTCAAAAGAGCATACTAAGGTAGCACGATCGATCAGTGTTGCTTTTTCAGTAAGTGATATCGGTTATATAGAGTATGCTGAAGGATTGAGTATAGAGCCCTTTATCCGGTCTGAATCTCAATCGGAACCCCTTAATATGGACGCAGCTGTTGAACAAAACTTAGCTTTCTATGAGGGAAGTCCAGAGCAATATTTTTATTTTTTAGAGACCAATGGACAACTAGAAAACCTGCTAACCGAACCATTGACTCGCACAAAAACCACCGTTTTACTACCTACACAAGCCCAACTAGGTGTACATTTACTATGGAATAGATGGTCGGTTCAGGCAGATATTCAACACGCTTTTTTTAGTACATTTTCAAGTGTACCAAGTTGGATCTATAGCGCTGGAGCTAGTTTGCAACCCTTAAAAGGTATCGTCTTTTCCGGCGGTTATACCCAGTCTACCATTTGGGGAGATGATTTTTCCCTAGGCCTTCGTTTGGCCGGCTCAATGGTGGAGCTAGAACTGAGTGGTCGGTGGCCGGTTTCCAATAATAATGGGAAAATGCTGCCTAGCTCTGTCGGTTTTAGTGGCATAAACTTTCGCTTCTAGATTACGACGACTTCATTCCCTCCTGGTTCATTGTTCTGGTTCATTGTTCTGGTTCATTGTTCTGATTCATTGTTCTGATTAATGAAACAGGGATTAAATCCGAACACAAACATTGAGTGACAAATTGACAAACACCACTCGAATATGATATCGAATACTGCCAGGTGAAAAAATATCTGCCCTTTTGTTACCTCCTTTTATTATGGCTTATTTATTGCTTTAACAAAAAACAGTTATGTTTCTATAAACCAAAAAAGAATTTATTTTGATTAATTTTTTTGACGATACAGACGAGAATATGGAAGATTTTGAGCAGGCTATTCCCCTAATGTCTGAAGAAGAAGAGCGCGCACTCACCGAATCTGAGGTTCCTGAAAGCCTGCCCATCTTACCACTTAAAAACACCGTTTTATTTCCTGGTGTGGTAGTCCCAATTACGGTAGGTCGAGATCGCTCTCTACGTCTGGTAAAAGATGCTTATGCGGCTGATAAAATTATTGGAGTCGTGACCCAGAAGGATATGAACATTGAAGAACCAGGGTATGAAGATCTTCACCGAATAGGTACGGTAGCTCAGATTTTAAAACTCATAAAAATGCCTGATGGCACACGTAGTATCGTAATACAGGGTAAATCGCTCTTTCAAATAGAAGAATTCACTGAGGAACAACCCTACTTTAAAGCAACAACCGTCTCCTATCCAAAGCAAATGGATATTGAGGGGGTTGAATTAGATGCCTCCGTGCGTAACATCAAAGAAACGGCAGCGAATATCATCAACAAGTCTCCTAATATTCCATCCGAGGCTGCCGTGGCGGTTAACAATATAAATAGCCCGGTTTTTCTACTAAATTTCATTGCATCTAACTTGAACGTGGACTTGACAGAAAAACAGCGTTTGCTTGAACAGCAAGAATTTTCGGCCAATCTTCGGGATATAATGAGCTTTTTAGAGCAGGAACTTCAAGTTTTAGATGTAAGTGAACGAATAAGAAGTAAAGTTAAATCTGACATTGATGATCAGCAAAGAGAATTCTTTTTACGGCAACAGATGAAAGCCATTCAAGAAGAACTAGGTGAAGATGCTGAACAGCAGGATATCCAAAAATTAAAAAATAAGCTGGAAGAAAAAACCTTACCAGACTACGCTCGTGAAGTAGCAGAAAAAGAGCTACAACGCCTCGAAATGACACCTAATGCCTCTCCTAATTATGGCATTATTCATTCCTATGTAGAATGGATTTTAGATTTACCATGGAACGAATATTCAGAAGATAAACTAGATTTAGCTTATGCTAAATCTATACTAGACGAAGACCATTATGGGCTTGAAAAGGTAAAAAAGCGCATTATTGAATATTTGGCAGTACTCAAACTCAAGGATGATATGAAAGCCCCGATTCTTTGCTTTTATGGCCCTCCTGGTGTTGGTAAAACGTCACTTGGTAAATCCATCGCTCGTGCCTTAGACAGAGAATTTGAGCGCTTTAGCTTAGGGGGTATCCGAGACGAGGCCGAAATACGGGGGCATCGCCGAACATACATCGGGGCACTACCTGGTAGAATTTTGCGCGCTATGAAAAAAGCTGGCAAGGGAAATCCGGTCATTATGCTAGACGAAATTGATAAAGTTGGGGCTGACTATAGAGGCGATCCTACCTCAGCTCTTTTGGAGGTATTAGATCCAGAGCAAAACGATACCTTCAGTGATAATTATCTAGAACTTGAATATGACTTATCTAAGGTATTATTTATTGCAACTGCTAATAGCCTAGATACCATTCCTGCTCCACTTAGAGACCGTATGGAGATTATTCCAATTAGTGGGTATACGCAAGAAGAGAAAACACAAATAGCCAAGAATTATCTTCTCCCAAAACAGATTTCAGAAAATGGACTGAAAAAAAATCAATTAACTGTAGACGATACTGGTTTAGCAAAAATAATTGAGGAATACACTCGGGAGTCAGGTGTTCGAAATTTAGATCGTGAGATAGCATCCGTTTGCAGGGGCATTGCGGCTAAAGTAGCACTAGATGAAATTAGCGAGGCTACCATTGAAGCCACCGATATTGAAGAGCTATTAGGTAAGCCTAAATTTCAAAAAGACACGGCCGAACGCACCCAGGTTCCTGGTGTGGCAACGGGTTTAGCCTGGACACCGTTTGGTGGTGATATTTTATTTATCGAAGCAAGCGTGAGCCCTGGAAGTGGAAAATTACATATTACCGGTCAACTGGGTGATGTGATGAAAGAGTCTGCTCAACTTGCACTCTCCTACCTAAAAGCGCATTCTAAGGATCTTGGTATCACTGAAAACGCCTTCACTCAATGGGATATACATTTACATGTTCCTGCAGGTGCTACACCCAAAGATGGCCCGTCAGCAGGGGTATCCATTATGAGTGCTTTAGCATCCATCTACACTCAGCGAAAGGTCAAAGGGGATATCGCCTTAACGGGTGAAATAACCCTTAGAGGTTTGGTACTTCCTGTTGGTGGCATAAAAGAAAAAGTGCTCGCTGCAAAACGTGCTGGAATTCATGAAGTAGTGCTACCTAGTAAAAATGAAAAAGATGTAGCAGAGATTGAACAGGAAGTCATTGGTGATCTAACTATTTCGTATGTTGAACAAATGGATCAAGTTTTACCAAAATTGTTGGAAGACACCCCCATTAATGATCCCCATGAATTCTTCAAACGACCTAAGATTGCAAAAAACAATCCCTAATCACACTCAAATAAATAGTGCATGCCATTAAATCCTCCTGCTAAACATGATGGGATTCATACTGCTCGAGTGATACAGTCGACTGGGAGTTGGTATGACATTCAAGGGGATGATGGTAGTATTCACGCGGCAAGGCTACCAGGAAAGTTTCGGCAAACTCATTCAGGCCAAACGAATCCGATTGCTGTTGGTGATTATGTTCACTTTACCATCAATGAGGATAAATCGGCTCAAATAACGAATATACTAGAGCGTACTAACTATGTAACCCGAAAGGCAACTCATGGCAGGCGTGGTCAACAAATATTAGTGTCTAACATTGACTATGCTATTTTGGTTAGTTCTATAAAACAGCCCAGTTATAAAACTGGTTTCATTGATCGTTTTTTGGTCAGTTGTGAAGCTTATCAGGTAACCCCAATATTGTTTTTTAATAAAATGGATCTAGCTGATGATGCCGATTTGAATGAACTAGCCCATACTTCGACTTTGTATGAGGACTTAGGCTATCATGTGTTGCATGGAAGTATTCTTGCACCAAAAAGTATTGATGAGCTAAAAATGTTTATAAAGGATAAAACAAGTGTCTTTATAGGTCCATCGGGAGTCGGTAAAACGAGTTTATTGAATGCAATAGATGTTCGTTTAGACGAAAGAACCGCCGAAATTTCTAGCTATTCAAAAAAAGGTAAACATACCACCACTTTTGCCAAGTTAGTACCCTTACCCTTTGGTGGATTTTTAGCGGATACACCAGGTATTAGAGAGTTTGGACTGTATAATATAGAAGATTGGGAGATATCGTTATATTTTCCTGAAATGTTATTGCCCAGGGAATCATGTAAATTTAATACCTGTACTCACATACATGAACCCTCCTGCGGAGTGCTAGAAGCAGTTGATCGGGGCCAAATTGCACCATCGCGCTATTTATCTTATATGAATATGATTGAATCCTCTAGCATTTAGAAGGTACTGACAAGACAAAATTTCTATTCAGTTTTTTCTTTCACTATATTAGTTTCAGTTTAAAAACTTGGTTATAGAATATTTGCCGAATACCTACTCAGGTGGAAATCTAAACCAATTAACTATGGATTTTCAGGCTCTACAGCTCATGCCAAAAGCGATTGATTTCAACTACCTTAACAACAAGAATATTTACCCATGAAAAAACTCCTCTTTAGCATACTTCTAGTTACATCCTTCTTAGCTCCTATTGAAGACTCCCATGGACAGTTAAAAGAAATTGAGCAATTCCTAGATGCTGGCGGTGATAATGTTGATGCGCTCACTAAAGCTTATTTAAGCCCTCTTCCCAACGGAATCATTTCCGGATTGAATTCTGGTTGGACTACAAAAGCAAAAGCCACAAAATCACTGGGTTTTAGCCTCCAATTACGGGCTTCTGTTGCAACCGTACCAACTCTGGAACAGACATTTGATGCTAGTACAATTGGTCTTGAAGGTATTAGTGTAAGCCCTGGTACATCGAATACTATTTCCGGTGACAACACAACCGGACAAATACTCACTCTGCCAGATAACTCAACATTAACCTTGCCTTCTGGCACAAATTTTCCCTACGTACCTACCCCAATGGTTCAAGCTAATCTTGGGTTATTTTTAGGCACAGACGTTACCGTTCGTTACGTGCCAGAAGTTGATGTGCAACATTTTGGGTCGATTGACTTATTTGGTGTTGGTGTTAAACATGATATTAATCAATGGATTCCCGGTGGTAAGCTTTTACCAATAGATCTGACCATAATGGCCGCTTATACACAGCTCAATATGGCGGTGGATCTCGAATTTAATCAGGGTGCCCAAGGGCAACGTGTCGAAAGCTCAACCGAAGCAATTGTAACTAATTTTTTAGTAGGTAAAACAATTCCATTTTTATCAGCTTACGCAGGGGTTGGCTATCAATCCGGTACTTTTGAGCTGAATATGCTGGGGGATTATGTAATTGGATCTGGAGTTTCTCAAACCACCTTAACTGATCCAGTATCATATTCGCAAAATTATGATGGTGGTATTCACTTGATGGCTGGTGCACAAATTAAACTAGCTGTATTACGTATATTTGCAGAAGTGACCACCGCAGAGTACACCACCTTTAACGGTGGTATAGGTATTGGATTACGAAACTAAATTAGGCTATTGTTTCTTTCTCTAATACAGGATTAAGTACAGGTACATCCTTTTCAACTAATCCATCACGCAGACGAACGATTCGTCGAGCGTATTCGGCAATCTCATTTTCATGCGTTACTAGGATGATTGTATTTCCAGCACGATATAATTCCTCGAAGAGTAACATGATTTCATCACCTGTCTTCGTGTCTAAGTTTCCTGTAGGTTCATCGGCTAGAAGAATAGAGGGAGAATTAACAAGTGCTCTTGCAATGGCTACACGTTGACGTTGACCCCCAGAGAGCTCATTGGGCTTATGGTCAACTCTGTCACCTAATCCTACCTTATCTAACACCTCTAGAGCTCTTTCTTTACGATCTGAAGCTTTTACACCTGCGTAAATTAGTGGGAGTTCCACATTAGCCAAGCAACTAGTTCTAGGAAGCAGATTAAAGGTCTGAAATACGAATCCAATCTCGCGATTCCTGACCTCAGCTAAATCAGAATCGTTCATTTGGCTTACACGATTACCATTCAAAATATACTCACCTGAGCTAGGGGTATCTAAACAGCCTATCATGTTCATTAAAGTTGACTTACCAGACCCAGAAGGTCCCATAATAGCTATATATTCATTACGTTTAACCTCTAAGCTCACACCTGCGAGTGCACGGACTTCGGTCTCACCCATTTGATAAACACGTGTCAGGTTTTCAATCTGTATTACCGCGTCTCTTTCAGAATCACTCATTGCTATTACCCTCTTTAGCTATCATAACTTTATCATTGTTTTTCAAAGTTCTGGAAAGAGTCCTGTAGCTACCAACAACTATTTCTTGCCCTATATCCAAGCCCTGTGATATTTGGATGTTAGCATTATCACTAATTCCTGTTTCTACCTCTTTTCGTACAGCCACACCGTCTTCAATTACAAAGACAACCTTTCTAATGTCTTGTTTCTGTACTTTTAATGAAGCTAGAGATCCATCAATGTCATTGTTTTGCTCTTCAGTAGATTCGCTCCCATTTGTTTCCGTGTCCTTATCCAGAGAAAAATCTCGCACGGTTACCGCTTGAATAGGCACTGATACCACATCTGTGGCTGTATCTGTTTCAATATCGACACTCGCAGACATACCTGGCTTAAAATTTGGTGTAGGGAGTAATTGAGTAACTTCTTCAGCAAACACAGCTTGTAGCTGGCCACCGCCCTGCCCCAAATTGTGAGGAGTTATAATCCGTACTTTTACCTTGTAGTTGGTTATCTGCTCGTTAGTACCCGCACCCGATACTCTTGCCGAATTTGCAATTTCGGTAACTACCCCGTTAAAAAGTCTATTTGGATATGCATCAACTTCAATACGTGCGGTATCGCTTAAACTGACATTGACGATGTCATTCTCATTCACATCTACCTCAACTTCCATCCTATCCAACAATGAAATTCTCATCATCTCGGTACCCGCCATTTGGGCATTTCCTAAAACTCGCTCACCAGCTTCCACTGTTAAACCGGTAACGGTTCCATTTTGAGGCGCTCTAATAACGGTTTGCTCCAACTCTTCCTGGGCTTGTCTTAACTGTGCTTGTGCACTTTCTATTTGATATTCAGAAGCCTTTAAGCTGGCTTTCTGAGACTCCCAACTTGAGGTAGTTTGAATGTATTGTAATTCAGAAATTAATTCTTTTTCAAAAAGCTCTTTGTCTCTAATATAAGTAGCTTCGGCTTGAATAAGTGCTGCTCGGGTTTGCTCCATTCTTGCTTTTTGTGTCAACAGAGCAGCATTTAAATTGTCAATTCTAGCTTGATAAATGTCCGGTTTAATTCGCACTAACAAATCACCCTCACGAACAAAATCACCTTCCTGTACGGCTAACTCGATTATTTCACCAGATACATCGGGTCTTATAATTACCTCTACTTCTGGCTGAATATTCCCAGAAGCCGAGACTTTCTGAGTTATGGTTGCATACTTTGTATAGGTGGTTTCTACCTCAATTTCAGAGTTTGATTCTCCAATGACCCCAAATTGTTTTAAGGCAAAAAGTACGACCATTATACTAACCAACACAACGGAAGTATAAATGAGTGTTTTATTAGAGGATTTGTTCGATTTGGATGACATAGATTTGATTAGATTATTTTATTCAAAGGAAGAACATTAAAAAATGTTGTCGCCTTTTAATTTCCCGAGATAAAAGTCTAGTAGTTTCTCTTGGAAAATTAGATTGTACATTGCTTGGGTGTAGTTTGACTGAGCGCTCACAAAGGAAGACTGAGCTTGAGTAAGCTCAATAAGTGTACTCGCACCCAAATTATAACGTTCTTGTTGTGTCTGAAAGGCCCGCTCAGAAGCTACTAAGGATTTTTCAGAGGCTTCTAATTGCTTAACATATGAGCTATAATCATTGTATGCTTGGGAGACTTCCTGAATCACCTGCATCTTAGAATTATCCAAGTTTAATTCAGCATTTTTTAACTGAACCTGAGATGATTGAATGGAATAAATTCTATTCCAATTATTAAACAAAGACACATTAAACGATAAACCCAGTGAACGGTTTACCTGTTGATCAAAAAACTGATCCGAAAAGCTTACTTCAGCACCACCAATAGAGTACTGGTCGGAATAACGAGAAGAAACACCTGCAGATGCTCTTAAGGTAGGCAGTAGACTGTTTTTCGTGACTTGCATTTGGTATCGCAATGATGAAATTGAAGCTTCAGCACTTAAAATATCACTTCGAGTAGTAAGAGCTTCATTAACCAATGACCTCAAATTAACATCCATCCAAGGAAGATCATTTAAGGTTAGGTCAGGAACTACAAAATCATAGGCTCCTAGTGGATCTATCTCTAACTGTCTAATTAATAGTAAACTATTTAAGGAAAGAGTATTCTCTCTTTGAGTTACAACCAATTCATCATTTGCTACCTGCGCTTCTTGATTAAATAAATCTACCATAGGTCTAGCGCCTAGTTCCACTTGTGCTTGAACCTGCTCTAATTGGGCTGTAGAGGTCTCAAGATTTTGCTTAGCGATAGCCAGTAATTCCTTATCTAACAATACCTGTAAATATCTTGATGCCGTATTGAATATGACCAATTCCTTGGCTCTTTCGTACTGCTGTTCTCTTGATTCTTTGTTAGATTGACTACTCTTTAACGTTAGTATATTATTAAAACCGTTAAACAAGCTGATATTTGCATTCATGCCACCACTAATAGACTGCGATCTAACATCAACAAATGGATCTAAGCCTTCACTAAATCTGTCAAAAAGAAACTGCTGACCCGTGGTTCTACTCCCATTCATATTGGCAGAAATACTAGGAAGAAAATCAGCTTTTTCACTAAAAATTAGATCTTCGGCCAAATCTAATTCATTTTTCGCCTGTTTTAACGAATAATTATTTTCCAGTGCAATGGAAATAGCTTCATCAATTGTAATGACTCTAACATCAGCATTTTGAGCAAATAAAGAGGTTGAAATTAGACCGAATAATAATATGAAGAGTGTTTTTTGCTTGAGCATTTCAGTATGTATTTTTTATTACTAGAGAGTTAACGAATTGCTGTAAAAATAGTTACAAAATTCGGTTAATTAGTTTTCGTTAATATTCTTTTACTTGAGTATCACGATAGGCCTGCCGAAAACAGCTAGGGTTTTTAGTTATTTAAAGGGACTAGTCAACTTTTGAGATAAAACCCGATTTTTATATATTTGTTTCAGTTCCTTTTTTCGAATTACTTCTTCTCAAGTAATCATTCAATGACTCTTCGGCATAGTTAAGCAAGCCATTAATTATTTTTTGAGTAATTCTTCTTTTGACACTCAGCTTCACTTCATTACTCACCAATCCTCTTCTCTCATCGAAATGACTAGAGTAATTGGAATGATTCTGTAGGCTATTATGGTGGGTATCGGAGGGGAATCTTTTTCGAGTCGATGCGGCCCGTGCCACTTTTCCAGCTATTAGTCCCAAACCAAAAGTTATTAACAAAGAGCTGAGTGGCCTTTTTGAAACTAATTTTTGAGGAGATTTACCCAACTCAATCGTTTCTTTGGTGGCTTGAAATTTATTGTCGAAGCGTTGCTCAATAGCCTGAATTTTTTTCTCTATCTCCTGTTTTTTTAATTGGCTATTCGTCATAATCTTTTTTCTTAACTAGTAATTTGTTCGATAGATCATGAGTAAGCGAATCCTTCATTCGGTTAAAGATAAATCTAGGGGTATTCGAAAGAAAAAGTATGGATAGAAGTAGCAATACAGAGCCAATGCTAAGAAATCCAAAAATGGGATTTCCCATTAAATTACCAAGAAACTGGGCTAAGGCAAACATTAAGAAAAACAGTGCGATGCCTAGTAAAAGTATGGCAAATATTTTTTGAAGAACGATTGAAACCAAATGTGACAAGACTTCACTAGCATTTAAAGCAATCCAATCGAAACGAAGTTCGATGTAATCCTTTAAATCACGTGCTAACTCTTTAATCGATTCATTCATTCAGATACGCTACAATAGTGAAAGGTGAATTACTAATCAGGTTATTTGAATAGTCTTGAAAGTAGATATCCTACCCCAAAAGATACCAATACACTTTTAATAGGATGCTCTCGTACGATTGATTCCACTTGATCCTTTAGTTCTTCTACATCTAATTTCAATGGTTCTTCAAGTACAGTTTCTGTATCGTTGATCGTCTTTTCGAGTCGTTTGTTTAAATTGTCTAAAATTTGTTCATCCATGGTACTCTCCTTTATTTTACTATTATAATATACCAAATTTTACCCCTAACTGCCTAATCACTATTCATATCGTAAGCTTTCAATAGGATCTAATTGGGCGGCTTTAAATGCAGGGTATACTCCAAAAATAACACCTATAAATAACATACCCATAAAACTACCTATTACGGACCATATCGGTATGACCACACTAGCATCTATGACGTAGGCTAGAAAATTACCCGCACCAATACCTAAAATCATTCCTATAACCCCGCCAATTTGGCAAACAAATACAGCTTCGGCTAAAAACTGATTAATAATCGCTTTTTTTGTGGCACCAACGGCTTTTCTTATTCCAATCTCTTTGGTTCTTTCAGTAACCGATACCAACATTATATTCATAACGCCTATACCCGCTCCAAGCAGGGTGATAAGTCCGATGAAGGCACCCCCCACATACAGAGCAGAGGTAAATACATCAAAGGACCCTGAAAGCGATTCATTGGTCACCACTTCGAAATCATTTTCATCTTCTGGGCTTACCGCTCTTATCACTCGAAGAACACCCGTTAATTCATCTATAGCTTTTTGAATACCTGTAATTTCTGGTGCTCTAACCTGTATACCTATGTCTCTATTTCCACCATAAGCATTTAATCCAGTGGTATATGGAATTAGTACGTAATCATCGAAAGAATCTCCAAATATTGCTCCTTTTTTGGCAGTAACCCCTATGATAGTGTAGGACCTTCCATCGATTCGTATTTCTTTATTAATAGGATCTAAACTAGGAAATAATTCGGTTTGAATATCATATCCTATAACCACCACTGAACGAGCATACTGAACATCTTCAGCACTTAAATTCCTACCAACTTCCATTTCGTAGGAATTGTTATAGATATAGTACTCATTACTGCCTCGGACTAAAATATTAGGCTCTGTTTCTCTTTCTTCATATTGAATCTTAGTTCTGCTAAAAGTTTCTATTGGACTTAAACCTTCGGCATAACTAAGGCGGTCTTCTAATTCTTCAGCTTGTTCAAAGGTGATTCTTTTTCGGTTTCTTTTGTCATTATTTCCTGAGAGTTGAATGGCTGGATTTTTCTGAACGGTAACTACATCGCTTCCCATTAGACTAAGGGTTTCAGTAAAGTAGTTGTCCAAAACAGCCACTGCCGTCGTGGATACTAATACAGAAAAAACACCGATGACTAAAGCCAATAGAGTTAATGAGGAGCGTAATTTATTTGTAAATAGCGCTTTTACAGCTTGAGCTAATATTTCTAGATTGAACATAATGTTGAGTTCCTCGTGTTTATTCGAATCGTAACGATTCTATGGGGTCAGATTTTGCTGCTTTATAGGCTGGTATGAATCCAAATGTCACCCCTACCAGAGTACACAAGCCTACTGCCAATAGTACCACTTGTACGTTCATTTGCGCTGTAAAGACCTGATCAATCATAAAAGTAAATCCGGCCGCTATTAGTACGCCAATAATCCCACCTAACAAAGATAAAACGATTGCCTCAATTAGAAATTGAGCCAAAATTTCCCAGGATTTAGCTCCAACTGCCTTTCTAATACCAATTTCTTTGGTCCGCTCCTTTACAGACACGAACATTATATTCATTATGCCGATACCCCCGATTAGCAATGAGAGACCGACCAGTAAGAATCCACCCATGTAAATCCCATTTTTAATCCCAGCTAATTGTTCTCTAAAGGTATCAGGCTCATTCAGCGCGAAGTCATTCTCCTCTGTTGCCTCTAATTGACGTACTTGTCGCATTAATCCTTCTACCTCGTATTTTCCTTCTTCTAAAGCTGCCTGATCTGGGAATTTAATACTAAGTTGCAGGCCGTATTTAAGACCATAAATCTTTTCATAGGAGGTAATTGGTATAATGACCCGATTATCTGAATCACCTAATCCCAAAAAACTACCTTGCTTGGTGAGCACCCCAATCACAGTAAACTTTTGTCCGCCTATTCGCACTGTCTTACCCTCTGGATTTTCTTGCTCAAATAATGCGGAAACCAACGAATGTCCAAGTATTACCACATTGGACCGAGAACGCACTTCAGACTCAGTGAACATTCTTCCGGAATCTATATCAAGACCTTGAATATCAAGAAAATTGTGAGTACTGCCTTGCAAGCCTACCCCTTCGGCCGAATTGCCGTTATACCATATAGTCGTGTTACGATTTGCAGAAACAGCGACGGTAGAGGCATATCGACTTCTATTCTCGATAAATTCAGCATACTCTACTTCCATTTCTTTGCGGTTCATTATTTCCCACCATTTAACCCCATCTCCATCCCATGGCCATTTTTCTATGTAAACCACATTTTGCCCTAACATCGCCATACTATCGTCAAAGGTTTTGTCCATCCCTGTAGTCACTGTATCTACAACGGTTACCATAGTAATCCCAATAATGATACAAAGAGTAGTTAAAAAAGCCCTCAACTTGTTGGTTTTAAGTGCATGAAGAGCAATTTTAAGCCCTTCCTGTATGCTGCTAATGAACTTCATTATATTGTGTTATAAATGATATATTTATTCTGAATCATACAAAGACCGGTATACGAACATCGATCAATTAAGTTCCAATATAAATAACTCCCAGACTTATATATGATAAACTTAGATATACTCGTATTTGCTGCCCATCCCGATGATGCTGAACTAGGCTGTGGTGGTATGATAGCAAGCATGATAAAACAAGGTTATAAAGTTGGAATAGTAGATTTAACCGAGGGTGAAATGGGTTCTCGTGGGACCATTACATCAAGATATGAAGAGGCTAAAGTAGCTAGTGAAGTTTTAGGTTTACATTATAGAAATAATCTAAGAATAGCTGATTCTGTGATCGAAAATAATCGCGCCAATCAAATAAAAATCATCCAGGAAATTCGAAGTACAAGACCCACAATTTGTTTTATAGGAGCCCCATCAGATCGTCACCCAGACCATGGTAAGGCAACAAAACTATGCGCCGATGCCCTATTTTATTCTGGTCTCATTAAAATTGAGACCAATGATCCAATAAGTCAAGAAATACAAGAGGTGTGGCGACCTCATCACGTTTTTCACTACATGCAGGATCGACCTATTGACTATCAAATCATATTAGACATTACCGATGTTTGGGACATCAAAGTTAAGGCAATGGCCGCATTCACCACTCAATTTAATGCACCATCTGGTGATGATCAGCCAAAAACGTATATCTCAGACCCAGCCTTTTTTCAACAACTTGAAGCAAGAGCACGATATTTTGGTCACTTAGGTGGGTGCACCTATGGCGAAGCTTTTGCCTATCATAATTTACCCGCTGGAGTTAAGAATTTTGATTCCTTCCTTCAACACAAGCAGAAACGATAACATAAAGGCCAAGTTCATCAGATTATGAAAAGAGTACTGCTTATTCAAACTGGTGGAACTATTGCAATGCAAGCCCAACTGGATGGTGTTATTCTAGATCCTGATCGATGGTCAGACCAATTGTATAAGCAAATACCTTCCTTAGGTGAAATTGCAGATATTGATGTCGAGCCTCTTTTATTTGAAGATAGTTCTGATTTACATCCACATCATTGGGATTCTTTACTTAAACTTATTGAGCAGAAATATTCTCAGTACGATGGATTTGTCATCTTACACGGGACCGATACGATGGCGTATACAGCCTCCGCTCTCAGTTTTGGAATAGACGGCTTAGACAAACCTGTTATTTTAACGGGTAGTCAGGTTCCACTAAGCAGAATTAGAAGCGATGCGCAACGTAATTTGATTAATTCAGTGGAAATTGCGACATCAGATTTACCAGAAGTAGCCATTTGCTTCAATGACCATGTTTATCGAGGTAATCGTGCTACCAAAATGAGTATTGGTGATTTTGATGCTTTCGCTACTCCAAATTACCCTAGTTTAGCAGATATTGGTTTAGATATCGATTTTCACAAAAAAAATTGGCTGGTCACAGCACCTGAATTTTCAACTAAAGGACCTAGGTTTCGTTCAGGCTTCAGCGGTAATATACTAGTGTTGACGATTCATCCAGGTTTCCAAACCAATCAACTCGAATCGATTGCATTAGAACATATTGATGCTCTTATTATCAGAGCCTATGGTAGCGGCAATTTCCCAGTAAAGGGGGAATATTCATGGATTCCTTTTCTACATCGTTGTAAGGATATGGATCTAATTACCGTCATTACTTCACAGGCAAATCATGATGCGGTGAATTTAAAGAATTATTCTGCGGGTAGGACCGCGCTAGATTTCGGGGTGCTGTCATCGGGTGATATGACATTAGAGGCAAGTGTTACCAAAATGATGTGGCTGATTTCAGCTCATCAAGCTAACGATGAATCGAACCTTCAGATAGCACAAGGATTCCAAGAGAATCTTCGTGGAGAACGAAGCTAAGCTAACCATTCAATCAACCCTAGAGCGTTTATGTATTTTATATTTGATTTAGAAACAGTGCCAGACGTAGCCTTAATTAGAACAATGCTGGACCAAGAACCTTTGACGGCTGATGAATGGAGTGATGAAGAAACTACACCTACCCTGGAGGACCTAACCGACCAAGATTGTATCGACATCGCTGCGAAAAGAGTGGGACGTGGAGCTTCGGGCTTTTTACCCCCTATGTTTCATAAAATAGTATCTTGGGTGGGACTTTGGGTAGATGCAAAAGGCCAGCCTAAGCAAAAAGAGGCCTGGTCTGGGGAGGATGAGAAAGAGGGACTAATTAAATTATTTCAAGAATTACTGACCTACAAAGATTTTAACTTGATTCACCATAATGGCAGAGGTTTTGATTTACCCGTTATGGAGTATCGAGCGTTAAAATTCAATCTGCAGATGCCTCCTAGACTCAGCCATAGAGAAATCAAGTACCGATTTAGCGCGAATAATGTGGATTTAGTAGACGAATTCAGCAACTACGGAGCAAGTGCTTGGCCTAAATTGAAACATCTAGGAATGCTTATAAACATACCTTTTAAGCAAGTATCAGAAGGAAATGTGGTCTATGAACAATACGTAAGGGGTGATTTCAAAGATATTGAGAATTATTGTTACGAAGATGTCGTAGCGACCTATATAATATGGTTACATTTAGAATACACACGTTCAAATATCAAAGAGATTGAGTTCGAAAATTTAAAGTCACGTGCGCTCAATAAATTACGAGAAATCCAAAATATCAGTAAATAAACAGTACTTGTTGCTCAGCACCCTAATTACTTTCTGCTAAAAGTTCTGATCACTTTTATTTATTAAGATGTAACTAGCTCTTTGGAACTAAAAAAGCCCTTCCACGGATAAAGCCTTATATTTTTAATCTAAATATATCAATATTCGTGTATTATTAGGATTCATTCCGTATTATTCATGAATAATAAAGGTTAAACAAAGACTAATTAGTCAGTCTTTTGCTTTAAACACTAACTCAATCGATATATTTATGAAATACCTAATAAGTACATTTATAGGCTTGGCCTTAAGTACAACCACTGCATTTGCTCAAGAAGCTGCATCCATAGATACAGGCGATACTGCCTGGATGCTTATTGCCACTGCATTAGTAATGCTTATGACCCCTGCTGGTTTAGCTCTTTTTTATGGTGGATTAACTCAAAATAAACATGTGCTCAATACGATTGGAATGTCGTATATGGCTTTTTGTACGGGTACCATTGTCTGGATAATTGCAGGATATTCTCTTGCCTTTGGTGTTGGTAATGCTTGGATTGGAGATTTTAGCCATTTTCTATTAGCTGACATAGGCGTGAATGATGTTAGCGGCAGTATACCTACCTTACTTTTTGTCGTGTTCCAGGGCACTTTTGCTGCAATTGCTGTTGCTATTGTTAGTGGCTCTGTTATTGAAAGGGTGCGTTTTTCTACCTGGGGTATTTTTTCAGTTCTTTGGGTTTTAGCTGTGTACGCGCCCGTAGCACACTGGGTTTGGGGTGGAGGATTTTTAAGTAATGCTGGAGAGATGGATTTTGCTGGAGGAACCGTAATACACATTAACGCGGGTATAGCGGGTTTAGTCCTCTCCTATTTGGTTGGAAAGAGAAAAGGCCACGGAATGGAGGAAGTACGTAAGCCCTCCTCCATTAAGTTTATGGTGCTAGGTTCCGCCTTGCTTTGGTTTGGCTGGTTTGGTTTTAACGGTGGTAGTCAGTTAGCTGCGGATGGTATTGCAGCAAATGCCTTGTTAGTAACCAACATTGCTGCTACTGCAGGGGCATTGATTTGGTTGACCATTGAATGGTTTATAGTAAAAAAACCTACTCTTATTGGAATGGCTTCGGGTGCTATTTCCGGATTAGTTGGCATTACTCCAGCCTCAGGTTTTGTGGACGTTTCTGGTGCCTTAGCCATTGGTATTCTATCGGGTATTGTAGGGTATTGGGGAGTCGTGCATCTAAAATCGATGCTGAACCATGATGACACACTGGATGCGTTTGGGATTCATGGGTTAGTTGGTATTGCAGGCGCCCTACTTACAGGTGTATTTGCCAACCCAGCCGTAAATGGTGGAGCAGGATTATTATACGGGAACCCCGCACAGCTTTGGATTCAAGCAAAAGCGGTCATTATTGTTATTCTTTTTTCAGGTGTAGCAACGGCTATTGTTTGGAAGGTATCTGAGTTAATTACCCGCGGCGGAAGGATAAATGAAGAGCTAGAATTAGAAGGGATGGATATTGGATACCATGGCGAGCACCACATGGTTGTTGATGAAGACAAAATCATGAATTAATCCTGATCAGTACAAAATAGTAAACTAAAGCCCCTGCTATCTAACAGGGGCTTTTTTTGTAGTGTTATGCTTTGTTTGAAGAACTATTTACTGATCAAACACATAGTTCCTCATTTTCTTTGGCTTGCTTTAATGCGGCTTGCGCCACCGCTAGATGAGCCACAGGAACCCTAAATGGTGAACAAGACACGTAATTCAATCCAAGTTCATGACAAAGCTCAATGCTTCTAGGATCTCCACCATGTTCTCCACATATTCCCATTTTTAAATTGGGATTTGAAATACGTCCCAATTCCTTAGCCATATGTATAAGTTGGCCTACGCCCTCTTTGTCAATAGTTTGAAAAGGATCGTCGATTAAAATCCCCTCGTCCAAATAATGTGGTATAAATGAGGCCGCATCGTCTCGACTGTATCCGAGAGTCATTTGAGTTAGGTCATTAGTACCAAATGAAAAGAAATCGGCTTCATCGGCAACTTCATTGGCAGTCAATGCAGCTCTAGGCACCTCAATCATCGTACCTATTTCAACATCTATTTGCTGATTGTATTCTAAAAATACACGTTCGGCCTCGGCTAATATGATTGATTTTTGATGCTTAAATTCGTTCACATTGCCGACTAAAGGCACCATTATTTCGGGCTTTGCCTCTATCCCTTCTTCTCGGAGTTCAAGGGCAGCCTCTAAAAGAGCTCTCGTTTGCATTTGAGTAATGGAAGGGTGAGTTATTCCGAGGCGACAACCTCGATGTCCTAACATAGGGTTATGCTCCTTTAAGGCATCCACTTTACGCTTTAGCTGTTGTATCGACATATCCATATCTAAGGCCATTTTCGCCATTTCATCTTCATTTTGAGGTAAAAATTCATGTAATGGCGGGTCTAATAACCTAACTGTAACGGGGTAGGATTCCATCACCCTGAAAATTCCCTTGAAATCTTCTTTTTGATAAGGTAACAATGTCTTTAGATAGGCCTCTCTCTCTGACTCACCTTCCGCCATTATCATTTTCCGAACAATATTGATACGTTCCTTACCAAAAAACATATGCTCTGTTCTAGCTAATCCAATACCCTGAGCCCCTAATTTTTTGGCCATCTCGGCATCCTTAGGGGTTTCGGCATTGGCCCTTACACCCATGGGTTCATATTCTCGAACCCAGTTCATAAAGGTATAGTAACTCTGACTTAATTTAGGAGGTACGCGATCTTTTTTCCCTGAAATAACTAAGCCCCTTGTACCATCAATGGAAATCCAATCCCCGCTGTGAACAGTTACGACTCCATTGGTAAAGGTCTTATTGATATCGTTAATCACAATATCAGAACACCCAGCAACACAGGGCTTTCCCCAACCTCGGGCTACCACCGCAGCATGGGATGTCATACCCCCTCTTGATGTAAGTATCCCTTGCGCTGCACCCATGCCACCCACATCTTCAGGACTGGTTTCAACACGGACTAAAATTACTTCTTCCCCCCTTTGTTGGGCTTCCTCAGCTTCTTTAGAATCAAAAACGACCCTCCCTACTGCCGCACCTGGGGATGCAGGGAGTCCTTTACCAAGTAATTCCGCCTCGCCAATCTGATTATTAGCAAATTGTGGGTGCAACAACTGGTCAATATGCTCAGCATCAACTAACCCCAAGATAGCTTCTTGCTTTGATATCAGTCCCTCCTTCACCATATCGACTGCTATAGTAACCGCCGCCTCTCCGGTTCTTTTACCGTTTCGAGTTTGTAAAATATACAAAGTACCTTGCTGAACGGTGAATTCGATGTCTTGCATGTTCTTATAATGCATCTCCAGTTTGTTGGTGTATCGTTTTAATTCATCATATACTTCAGTCATACGTTGTTGCATATTCAGAATCGGTATAGGAGTCCGTATTCCCGCAACCACATCTTCACCCTGTGCATTAATCAAATATTCTCCGTAGAGTTTCTTTTCTCCGGTTGATGGATTTCGTGTAAAGCACACACCGGTAGCGCTATTGGCATCCATATTTCCGTAAACCATAGCCTGCACATTGACGCCGGTTCCAAGTAATCCCGTTATTTTACTTATTTCACGATATTTTTTTGCTCGGCTACTGTTCCATGACGAAAAAACGGCATTCACCGCCAAGCTTAATTGTTCATATGGATCCGTTGGAAACATGTGTCCCGTTTGTTTTCGGTAAATAGCTTTGTATCTCTCAACTAAATCTTTCAAATCTTGTGCACTTAATTCAATATCGGAGGTAGCTCCAACCTCACGTTTTAATGCAGTCATGCTTTCTTCAAATAATCGGTGTTCAACCCCCATAACTACATCACCAAACATGTCGATAAAACGTCTGTAGGAGTCATAGACCAAGCGTTCATTACCGAATTGTTGAACGAGTGCATTTGCTACTAAGTCATTCATTCCCAGATTTAGTATGGTATCCATCATCCCGGGCATAGAAACTGCAGCTCCTGAACGAACAGATAACAATAAGGGGCGATTAGAATGACCAAAACCCATATTCATTTCTTGTTCTATATGTTTTACTCCGTCTACTACTTGATCATACAGTGTATCTGGCCAGTGCAAATTTTGATCGATGGTATGCTTGCAAGCGATTGTAGTAATGGTGAATCCTGGAGGCACGGGTATTCCTATAGAACTCATTTCAGCTAAATTCGCCCCTTTGCCTCCCAATAAATCTTTTAGGTTACGGTTACCCTCTGTTGTGTTTCCAAATTTATATACGAATTTATCTTTCATGACATACCTCATTGGTTTATATCGGTTTAATGCAGTATGCAGAACGAGTATGAAGAATACATGTAGATTTTTACATTAATTTCGGGGTACTAGCGTAATTATTTACACAAATGAAGCTTCTAATTATTTATATTGCTCATTGCATATCTGCAGAATTTAGCTATGATTAAAAAGTCTATACATATCACTTTCTTGTGTTTAATTGGTCTTTCCTTATTTGGATCAATCATTCACTATCATGAGGAAAGTTTATCTTGTCTAGAACATGCAAATGAAGAACATTATGTTCAATCAGGTGATTACTGCCCCTTAACTTTAGTGAGAGGTAATGCGCTGATTTCAAGGGTAGAAATGCCTTCAAACATTAACGTAGCTTTAGTTTGCTTTGCTTCCTTTACAGAAAGCACTTGTCTCGCCACCCCATCCAATATTCATTTAGGACGTGCACCGCCAATCTAATCGTTTATCCAGTTTTTACTTTTTACCCTTTAAAAAACAAATTAAACGATTATGTATAATAGATTAATTGAACGTTCTTTTATGGCGTTACTCGCCACCTTTGTAGTTTTACTTAGTATTTCTTGCTCTAACCCCGTTGATACACATGATGATGATCATCATGAGGAACCCGCTGGTTTTGTTTTGAAACTAAATGGGACTAATGTTATTTCACAGCAACCCAACGGAACCTTAAGCGGCAGCTTTTCTATGAAAGTTGCCGAAGAAACCGATTTAATTCGCTTATTCTTTGTTAGTGAAGATGGAGATGAGTTTACACCTGAAGACGAGGAATACTCACTACAAGCTGAATTTAGCACCAACGAAATAGTCCACTTCGAACAACATGAGGAAGATGGCAAGTGGGCATTTCATTTGCATGCGGAAGCGGTTGGAAGCACCAGCCTAACGTTAAAATTAATGCATGGTGGCCATTCGGATTTTAGCACACAAGCTATTCCTATCACGGTTAGTGAATAGTTTTTCCCGAGGCTAATCAATGTTACATAAAATTTCCCATCTAACCGGGTATATCAATCGGTTAAGAATACGTAGAACATGGCTATGTACTAGCCTGTTTATGAGTCTAGCCATTGTTAGTTTTGGTTGGATGGGGAATTCTTTTACTATTAATGCAGCTGATTCGATTTTATCCACATATCTGTCGGTTGAACCAACAGAAAATAATAGTGTACAAGGAGTACTCCTAGATTCGGAAAGCTCTTTACCTATCCCCTTTGCCTACATCCATCTTGAAGAGGTCAATAGAACCGCCGTTTCCAATGTTGAAGGCATCTTTGAATTAACCAATATACCGAGAGGTGTTTTTCACTTGAGTGTTCACAGGTTGGGGTATAAAAGCAAAACTATACGAATAGTAATAGCCGCCAACGATACCCTGAGGCTAGAGAGTGACCCTATTATAAAAATCTACTTAGAACCAGAGGTCTTGTCGGGGGAATCTGTACTAATACAAGGAAGTGAAGATGGATATACTGGATCTAAAATCACCCATGTTTCAAAAAAATTAAATGGCACCGATCTGCGGAAAAACCTAGGTGCAACATTAGCAGAAACCATCAGTAATCTACCTGGTATTAGTCAACGTACCAATGGAACAGCAACTGCCAGACCTGTCATTAGAGGCTTAGGGGATGAACGCGTTCAAATTCGTCAGGATGGAATTGCTTCATCTGATATATCATCCCAGTCCTCCGATCATGCTGTTACGATTGATGCTAGTTCGGCTGAAGAGATTCAAATTGCACGAGGCCCTGCTGCCTTACGCTACGGGGCAAATGCTGTTGGTGGCATCATCAATGTAGTTAAAAATTCAATTCCTACCTCCATACCCAACAAGTTCAGTGGCAGTTTTAGTCTTATGGGAGTGAGTGGTACACCCGGCGCCTCTATAGGTATCGAGCAAAGAGTTCCTATTCCTTCAAAATCGATGGTGTTCAGCCTTGATGCACAAGCCCACCGATTCGATGATATGCGAAGTCCTAATGGACCTATATTAAATAGTTTCAACAACAGTGAGCGTGGAAGTTTTGGCGTAAGTCATATTACCAAATGGGGATATATTGGGGTATCTGGTAATGCATTACAATCATCTTATGGTATTCCCCCGAATCCAGATGGGCACGCAGAAGGAGTGGATATTGATATGAATAATGCCCAATTGAATCTGAGTTCTGAAATTTTACTGCAATCAACTGCTTTTACCTCCATTCAGGTGCAAGGTTCCATGACCCAATATTCACATATTGAGTATGAGAGCCCGACGATTGTAGGGTCTGAATTTGGGCTAGTTACCCAAAGCTTTCAGGTGCATGCTATGCATGAACGTGTTTCTTTTCTTCAAAAAGGTAGTATTGGGTTTAGTCTCCAGCATCAAGATTACGCCGTAAATGGAGCTAATACACCTAATTCAGAATCAGTGGATATTGGGTTGTACTGGATAGAAACTACTGATTGGGAGAAGCTACATGTGGAGTGGGGTGGTAGGCTAGATTTTGCTTATCGAACTCCCGATAATGATAATCCAAACTCTATCATTGGCTTTATTCAAGAAAAAGACTATCTGGCTTATTCTAGTTCGTTTAGTATGAATTGGGCCCTTAGTTCCCATCATGGCTTACAAGCAATGTTCTTACATTCCTTTCGCGCCCCTTCCTTAGAAGAACTTTATTCAGAGGGACCGCACCTCGCATCCTATTCCTTCGAAATCGGTAATCCTAATTTGAATCCAGAAAGAGCTTTGGCCAAAGAAATAGGATATAGTCTTAGTCTTTCCAATCTAGAATTTAATGTAACCGGCTACCATAATGGATTCGGAAACTATAATTTTGCGGTTAACACAGGAGTGAAAAACAATAGATATCCAACCTTGTTTAACTATCAATTTAGTGGCGTTAAAGCTAGGATGTATGGTGTTGAAAGCGAAATGCGGCTTCAATTGAGACAGCATTTCTTTTTGGATCTAACCGCTCACTATCTTAAAGCCGATATTAAAGAAGCAAACGAGTTACAATGGGGCCCCATGCCTTATACCCCTCCTTTTAGTATCAAGAGCAGACTTAGCTATCGGAACGGGTCAACATCAACCGGTGTCTCTTATCACTTTTCTGCCGAACAAACTCGAATCGGAAATTTTGAGTTACCAAGCTCATCATATTCACTAGTCGATGTGTACATGCAACATGAGTGGATGGGAAATAAATCGAAGCGATTAAACGGCCTTCATACCATTCGTTTACGCATAGATAACGTACTAAATGAGAGTTACTATAATCATCTATCACGAATTAAAAACCTAGCTACTGAATTAGGTATCAGTGCAAATGTTATGTACCGTTATTACTTTTAAAAAAGAAAAGCTAGGATTTTCAGGCCCTAGCTTAAAAGAAAAAACAACATAGCCTACACAATAAATGTAGAACATGTCACTTATAAGGATGCATTTTTACACGATTTGTTACATAAATTTTTAAAAAAAAATGATTTATCAATCTTATTTAGAAACTAGCGTAGGTTTTCTGAGATTACTTTCCAATGGCACACAGCTGTATCATGTTCAGTTCCAAGAACATAGCGGACCTGAAGATCCTGACCAAATAACCGAATGGACTAGAACACAATTAACAGAATATTTTAATGGAACTAGGACTTCTTTCAATATTCCATTGTTTTTAGATGGTTCTGAATTTGAATCTAGGGTATGGAGTGCGTTACAAGAAATCCCATATGGTACAACTACATCGTATAAATTACTTGCACAGCAGATTGACCGTCCTAAAGCAATGCAAGCGGTTGGAAGTGCTAATGGAAGAAATCCTATTGCCATTATCGTACCCTGTCACAGGGTCATAGGGCATGATGGAGATTTGAAGGGATATGCAGGTGGTATAGAACGTAAAAAATGGTTACTAAAGCACGAAAATTCATTACTAGTCTAAGTATTTTACGCCGTTTAACTTGATTATTAGTTAATTTATCACGCACAAAAAACACACCACTCAATTAATTTGGAACAAAGTAGACATGCGTAAATGGCATTCCAGAAGAGATACTAGGATTATTCACCGTTGGGGTGCGTTTCTAGTATCATTGCCTTTTTTAATCGTGATAATATCTGGCTTGCTACTGCAAGTCAAAAAAGAAGTTGAATGGATACAGCCTAGTACTGAAGAGGTAGCTATCGACACCCTAGCCCTCAGTTTTAGCGATATTTTACGGATTAGTCAAAGTGTAGAGGAGGCGCACATTTCCAGATGGTCTGACATCAATCGCTTGGACGTGCGACCCGATAAAGGCGTAGTGAAGGTTCGATCAGAAAATCAATGGGAGATTCAAATTGACTTAGAACGAGGTACTGTGTTAAAAACTGCGTACAGACGGTCTGATATTATTGAGCAGCTTCATGATGGTTCTTGGTTTCACGACGCTGCTAAACTGTGGCTATTTCTCCCTGCTGGTATCATAGTATTAATCCTTTGGCTAAGTGGAATGTACCTGTTTTTTGTTCCCATCTTAGCCAAAAGATCTCGTAAAGGTTGATCAAACCCCTTATTCCTTAATGTGCCGGTAATTGAAATACTGCATTTTGAATCATCCGTGACGGTCCAATCCAAAACATTCGGTATTGGGTATTCTCTAGGAGTAATACCACTTTACCCTGCCCCATATTTTGTACTGCCGCAAAGGAATTAGAGGCCGCTTTTTCTTTATTTTCCAGCGATGCATAGCCTGAAGCAAGAATATCATTAGGGTCGTTGGCATACCTACCGATAGCTAACAGGTCTGGATTAAGCTCAAATACATCGGTAGAAAACTTAAGAGCATACAATTGTTCCTTCATTCCGAATCCTAATGGGTGAGTGTTATCGATATGCGCTTTAAAAGCAGCACCAGGTATCCGCTTGAGTCCAGACTCCTTCGCGCGATCAGCATACATGGTATACCCACTATCCTTCTCTTCTTCATCACTGCTTTCTGGTTCGAACAGAGAAACATTGGTAAAACCACTTCGACTTTTACTAAGCCAAGATGCCATACCTTCCGTGCCCACTAAAACACCACCTGAACGAACCCACTCTTTCATTTTATCCTGAACAGATTCAGTAAGAACTTGATCAATTCCTCCCCAAGCTCCTGGGAATATCAACACATCATAGGCATCCAGGTCTATACCAGCCAAACGATCGGATCGAACTCGGCTTATACCATACTCAGTCCAGTAGTCTAGGAGATACCAAAGCTGGCCTGCAGTGTAGGAATTAAATGGCTGATCGACCACTAAGGCAACACGTGGAGCATGCAATGGGTTAGAATCAGACGAAGCTAAATCAATTCCCGTATCCATTCGCCCAGTATTGAAAGGTACTATGCTAACCTTATTATTAAGGGCAATTTCTTCCATTTTGCTGTGTAACTGATCACCATGACCTAAATTTCTGCCCACCAATACAATCACGCTCCCACGAGAATAAGTCTTTCCACCAAACCCAAAGGACTCTGATGCGGTCCGAACCCTAAAGCCAGCCTCTAACATATCACCTAGGGCGTTAGGAGCATAGCGTTGCGCCCAATCCATCACATAAGCATAGGATGCTTTCTGTGGTAACTGTCCTTTTAAAGAGATTTTCTGGTTGATGCGTGTCAGATTAGAAGGTACATTTTCACTCCAATAGGCGTCTAAATTGTACGCCATAGGAACCGTCCAGGTAGACATATCGTACATAACCGAGTCTCTAATTTCCAATTGCCGGCGAAAGAGCGTATGAATAAAAAGATGTGCTGGTTGTTCAGTAGGAATAACGAAACTTCCTTCTTTAATAGTTCTTGTAGCCTCATTCGCATCCCAATAATCGAAGGTATTAGATAAGCGCTGATCTTGAGTGGTTTCGTACACCTGAACCCCATGATCTAACAATAAATTTACTACATCAAAACTGTAGGATTGTTCATCTCTGGAAAGTATATAGGCTTTGGTGTCGCCTTTTTGGTTCTCAGGATTTCGCGCTTCCTTAAAATACTCAAGTAAACCCATCCTATTTTCAACAGCTGTTTCGACAACAGCCAAAGAATTGATGTAATGATCAAAAACACGTTGTCGTAGAGTTAACACATATCCATCATCGGTATCTACAGCGCGACCACCCCTACTATGCCCTCCTTGCTCAGCAAGCATTCCAATACCCCCCATTACACTGGGGTAGGATGAACCATATCCTGGATAAAAGAAATCAAAGGCCTCTCGGGTGAAGTAATTTACCTGTGCCTCATCAAAGCGTTTTACTGCCCCCCTTCCAAATGCATCTGCATAATCCTCATAACTACGAGGTAATTCA
>ERZ891134.620-NODE-620-length-28228-cov-13.263834_pt1 | contig 28228 bp, 19 predicted proteins | sample MGYA00520888_ERZ891134 | MGnify/ENA primary metagenome ERZ891134 (study PRJEB32303, sample SAMEA104408692) | aquatic metagenome | biome: Brackish water; feature: Coastal; material: water | place: Baltic Sea | collected 2014-10-23 | depth 10 m ... | reverse complement strand
AGGTGCAATACGTTCCACCAACAAGTTCTAAGTTTTGTCAGAATGGGCCACCCCATTATTACACTCAGACGAATAGTGACACGGGTGCCACAAGCCTCTTTTTTGGTAACGGTCATTATCGCTATAGCCATAATAATATGTATCCAAATTCTCAAATCTTGTTGTGGAACGGCGTCCCTATTTCATTAGGAGAGACAGAATGAGTAAATCCAGAGAAGCGGCAGACCAAATTAACAGGCTAAACTCTTCTGTTGCAGGGGATACAGCACTTTACGTTGGCCCAGAGCAAAACGTAAACGTAGTAAACAGCCTGTCGATAGACGACCAAATTATAATAAAAGCTGGAGACACGGCAGACGAATTTCAAATTCAGTCTGGTGCCATAAAATGGCTCTCAGGAATTGGCGAACCAGAAGAACACGTTAGCGCAGCAGTAGGTTCTATTTACTCTAACACTGCCGCAATACCAGGCCAACCCTGCCTCTGGTTTAAAGGTGCGGGTACAGGCAACCAAGGATGGAAGCTGGTCGGTTCTCAGCTACCAGACAACAACGGTGGCGCAGAGCCAGAAGTTGGCATTTATAACCTGACACACCACAGTGACGTAGGCGACGGCGTAGAGGTAATTTTCCAAGTTCAAATTGCCCCAATCTTAATTCAAAACACTCAAGTATATGTAGACGGCATTTACCAAATGAAGGGTGACTACAACCCTGACAGACCTCAAGGGCCGTTCTTGGGCAGCTATCGTGTTGCAGACACTTTCATTGTCTTCGACAACCCACCCCCTGCTGGCAGTCGCATTGAAATTGTAGTCATGCAAAAGCTGACAATCACAAACGAAATGTACGTCAGGAAAACTGGCGACATTGTTCATGGCGAACTATACGTTGAAGGCAAGCTAGACGCAGATCACATTGCATCTTTTCATGGTGGGTTGCAGCTAACCCAATTGAGGCCAGCTTTCCCTGTAATTGTTAGCAACATAGACAACGACGTAACGATGGCGAACGACAGTGACACAGCTTTAGTCACGCAAAAATCTATTAAGAAATACGTCGATCACGAAATAGACATCAACACTAACTTTGAGTTTCCAGTCGGACACCCAGACGCGGGACAACCCACTAATCAATTTGTCCAGCGTAAGGGCGATACTATGTGGGGCAAGCTCTTACTTCAAAACGACTTAGAAGTAGAGCAAACAACTTACTTTGGCCCAGTTGCAAAAGACAACACCAAGGAAGGCATAGTCATTTCGCCCAAGGGCATCATGGCAGTAAGGGCAGAGCCAGACCAGACAACTGCCACCTTCGAGCGCACTCACGACATATCCAGTCACGGCGAGATAGTCAGTTTTAGAAAAGCTGATCTTCCAATTGGCTCTATCGGAGTAAGCGAAGACGAGGCGATGGTCGTAGACAGCGTAATTCCCAACACGTCTGGCATTAAGCTTGGTTTAAATTCTGTAGAGCCACGCTCTAACCGTGTATCACGCGATGATACTGTTAGTCTTGGAACAGAAGATGTGCGATTTAAAGACGCTCACCTGTCTGGCGGCGTACAGTCAGACGGCAAAAGCACCTTCTCTGGCATTGTAGATATGAGCCAAGCTTTTGTTTTTCATCCAAGAGGCGGAACTGTGCAGACAGTCTTTGGCCCTAAGATTGAAAAAACTACAATGAACACAGGCAACCAATGGGTAGAGATAGACCCGAACATGCGAGCCACAATCACTACACGCTCTGCATTTTCAGCTATAGAAACGCACTGTCTTTTAAACGTAGAGACCGTAAACCGCACAGACGCATACGGTGACGGCAGCTTGGGCCATGCAAAGTTAGAGGCCACAGTAGATGGTGGTGCAACTTGGACGCTGTGCAGCACTCACAACGTAGTTGGATACGCAGACCACAGTTTTGGTTATGGCTTCATGGACTACTATTTGCCCAAAGAGCCAATCGGAACATTAATAACATTTCGCGTATTGTATAGAATGAGCAGAACAGGCGGCGCACATTATATCGCCAACCGTCCTTACGACACTACTAGCGTAGACCCCAAAGCTTATCTGCTCTTACGAGAAGTTGAACAGCGGGAGCCAGTTTTGCCATGACAAAAGCTAAAGAAAACAAAGACGTTAGTAGAGTTCTTATAGATATGGGAGTGTCTGAATACGTTATGCGAGGAAATCCCACGAACGCAGACGAGTTCATGCGAATGTTTACTAAGGTGATAGGCGTAGACAAGCAAGGCAACGCCCAAGAAAGCAATGACCCCCAACACTTTGGCGTTAGCTGGAGCGAAATTGAGCCGCGCATAAAGCAATGGAGAAAAGACACTCCAATGCGTGAGTTACGCCACGAGCGTAATGTACGTCTGGCGGCAAGTGATTGGATGGTATCTTCAGATCGGACGATAACACAGGCAGAAATAGATTATCGTCAGGAACTAAGAGACATTACTAAAACGGCTAAGTCTCTTGAGGATGTAGTCTGGCCAGAGTTGGGAGTGTAATATGGATAAGGAAGAGCTACGCGCAAAGCTCGCAGAAGAAAAGCAGACTAGAGCCGATTTGGGCGAAGCTGAACATGACCTTCCCTTAACTAAAACTGACAAAGAGATGTTGGAACGTCTTACTGCGCTGCGCGGAGATGATGGCGCAACAGTAGTTGGTAACACAACTATGCGTACAGAAGACGGCACAGGCAAAGCATTGCATGTCACTGGAGAAACGCAAGTAGACGGTCAAACAACTATCACTGGCAAAACAACTGTCACTGGTGAAACAATTATTCATGGCAAAACAACTGTCGATACAGACCACCTTCATGTAGATAAGTCTATCATACAAAAGAATGGCATCTTGTCTGAGACAGGCGGTGTGCGCTGGCTAACAGGAACAGGCGCACCCGAAGGCAGAGTTACTGGCGCAGTCGGCTCATTATACATGAGAACAGACGGCAACATTGCGGCTGGTGAAAATCCTTTACACGTCAAGACGTCTGGCACAGGAAACACTGGCTGGTTGCTTGGCGCAAAAGGCGACAAAGGCGACAAAGGAAATACTGGACCTACTGGACCTACTGGCGCAAAGGGGGCAAACGGAGCAAATGGACCGCCTGGACCGCCTGGGTCTACAAGCACTGGTGGTTTTTCTCAAGTAGGACAGCACGCTCTTTTAAGGTCTGTGTCTGGCGGTAAGGGTGGGCCAGGCGGCACGCACTCTGGCGGTAGTTTAGCTGGCTCTGATTGTAGGGGTGTTCCCATTACTACAACTAATGGCAGGGCAGTAATAATAATCGTCGGCGGCACTTGGCAAAGGCACGGCTACCAAGGCGGGAACGGTGGAATGAGTGACAGTGCGCAGCCATCAGCAACTACTGTTTGGATGAGGAAATCGTAATGGTTCAATCAGTAAAAATCTTTTCAGTTAGAAACTGTAAGTACATCACACCTGAAGGTGATGTTGACCTAGAAATAAACCACCCAGAGTATGGGTGGATACCCTACACATTGGCTTTAGCTGACCCATGTAATTACATTAACAATGACGAGTTAATGGCGTTAGCACTTGAAAAAGGTATTGAACCTCTTGACCCTGTAGAGTGGGAAGAAAAGCAAGCGGCTATTCAGCGAATGAACCGTCACCTTCTTTTGTCTCAAGTAGATGATGTTGCTCGCAATCCTTTGCGTTGGGACAAGTTATCTATCGAAAGAAAAGAAGAGATCAACGATTACAGGGAAGCACTGCTAGACATAACAAAGCAAGATACTTTCCCTGAATTTGTAGAATGGCCTGAAGCACCAGAAGGAGTTGAGCAATGGTGATAAAGTACGACCCGAAGGGTCCAGAGGTACACACGCCTTACTCTGGTGGCAAGCAAGGGCATGGCGTAGTCATGGCTCACAGGCCAGCAGAGAACCGCAAAGGCAAGACGCCCCCCATGAAAGGTCCGATCAATTCGACCAAACCTGTCATGCGTAAAAAATTAAAATCAAGGAAGTAAGCTATGGGAAATTTAAGAAAGGGTACAGGCGACCCTGTTGTAAAACGTGGTGGTGGCAGCAGCAGCGCAAGCACAAGCGGCAGCAGAAACAGAAGCAAAGGTTCTTCTTCGGCTGCGCCCTCAACATCAAAGTATCCAAAGGCGCGTCCTGGCTATTACTCAGGTTCTACTTCAAAGGGTATGCCGTCTGACGGCTCAAGTTCAGGTTCTTATTCAAAGGGTATGCCATCTGCTGGCCCAAAGAAGTCTACTAAAACTCCTAAGTCTGGTCCCTCTACTAAAAGAGCCACTCCCAAATCTGGTCCCTCTACTAGAAAAACCACTCCCTCTACTGTCAAGTCTGGTAAAAGAACCACTCCCAAGTCTGGGAAATATTTCAGCAAATCAACAGGCGGTCCTAAGAAAAAAACAACAGGCCCAATGAGGTTTTCTGCAAAAAAATGAAACCAGCTACAAAGTTAAAGGCGATTGACGACCTTTTAAAATCTAAAGGGTGGTCAATCGTACTAGAAATTATGCACGAAGAAATTGTGCAATCCGCAATGGCAATAGCTGAAAGCCAAAAAATGGAGCTAGACGAAATAAACTTTCGACGTGGTTCAATCTGGGCAGCAAAACAATTCTTAGAAATGCCAGTACGTCTTCGCCAAAAAGTTGAGGCAGACGTTGCGTTAAAGATGGACGACGACACACACCCCCTTGGCTAAAGATACTGAAAGTTAACCTAACCCCGCTACGGCTGGAGAAAGAATTAAGATGAACAAGCAACCCCCTGAAGCAATGATGGCCGCCGTAGACAAAATGGCCGCTAAACAAATGGGTGTAGAGCCACAAATGCCGCCACAAGGCGGTCCACAGGGCGGTCCACCACCACCACCATCTCAGCCGCCTATGCCGCCAAAAGCAAATCCAAACAAAGGCCCAGACAGTAAAGAAGGACAAGCTGCCGAAGCTGGTTCGCCTACTACTGAAGGCGACAAGATGGTAGATGACGCTATAATCTACGATGTAGACTTTGGGGAAGGCGTATCTCGTAAGTTAACGCCGCAACAAATTAAGTCTACGTTCGAGCGTTACAGCGCAATGAATTATAAGAACGCTCAGTACAAGCCTGTTCTGGACGTCCTTGAAGCTTACATGAAAGAAAACCCAAACCTCTCTACAAAAGAGATAGCTGAAAACGTATCTGCTATGCAGAAGGCTGGTCAGTCTAATCCTGTTATGGGTAACGTGTCTGGCGAAAAGTCTGGTGACGCTCAGAAGCGCAACGGCGTTGATAGCGGCGACATGGACGCAGCTTTTTCTAAGTGGGAAGAAGACAACGCTGCACAACTCCCTCCTGGCTACCGTGAAATGATGCAGAATAACGGTTCAGGCATGGCGTCAATGCAGCAACAACTTCAACAGACGCAGCAAATGCTACAGCAAATCTTAGGCAATTCTGCTGGCGTTGCAGACGCAGCTAAAATGAGCATGGACGGTGCTAGAACCCAGCAGATTGATGCTATGCGTCAGTCAATAGGCAATAACATTGACAGAGTTCAGCAAGCTTTAGGTCTGCCAGACGACAAGGCTAATGACTTTATGGTGTTTGCCGCAGAGCGTGGTTTTACAATGGAAGACTTTGCAGACCCACAGCTTACAATCAAAGTTATGCAAGACTTTAAGAACAACATGGATAGCCCTGAGATGGAGCGTATGCGAGCAATTGCACAACGCCGACAAGCCTACACTGGCTCAATGGGTTCAACTCCTTCTGCATCTCCTGCTGGTGCTGAAGCCGCGAGTGGAAACGACACCTTCGATAAACTCGCTTCTATGGCTATGTCCAAGAAGGGACTTAGCTAACTTACTATCATTTTCTCCTCAACTTGCGCTGCGATTGCCCTCCCTCAATCGTAGCGCATTTTTTTATGTTAGGGACGATAACCCTGTATGTACCCCCTATACTACACATAGCACATAACTGCGCCACGGCCTAGTTAGCTATAAGAATAAGGGCATATGCGATGGTTTATCCCGTGTTGCTCGCTAAACCGCAACGTAATCATGGAGACTATAATGGTCGCTATTCAAGGTATGCGCGGAACAGGTGAGTTTAACTCAGACTTCCGCCCAAAAAACTATCGGGAGTTATTCACACTCCTAGAACCAAACGGCAACGCGCCACTAAACGCATTGCTTGCAATGGGTTCATCTGAAGCTACAGACGACCCCGAATACAAAAACTTTCGTGACGAATTGCCAGAGCGTGTTCTGAATGTTGATGGTGCTATTGGCTCTGCAACATCCACAACCATCACTCTGACCGCTGGCGACGATAACAGATACGCTATTGCTGGCGCGGTTGTTGTTAACAGTCAGACTGGTGAAGTAATGCACGTTACTCAAGACACTACAGGCACAACGCTTGAAGTTGTTCGTAACATTGGCGGCACTACACACCAGATCAGTGATAAATCAGAATTGTTTATTGCTGGATTTGCTGCACAGGAAGGTGGAAATGCACCTACCGCAATCAGCTTCGACGCGACAGTTGCACACAACTACACTCAAATTTTCCGCACAGCATTTGCTGTTACGAATACAATGCAATCAACTTACTTGCGCACAGGCGATAAGTTAGACGAGAGCATGACCAAAGCATTGAAGCTTCATATGTCTGACATTGAGCGCGCAATGTTCTTTGGACAAAAGTTCGAGGAAAATGGCTTAACTAACCAGCCCACACGTTATACTGGGGGTTTGTTAAACGAGCTATCAAGTGTTGTTGATCTTGGCACAGACTACGCAAGCTATGGTGGGGATGTTGCTGGTGCTATGACTGAAGAAGGATTTGATAGCTTGCTTATCAGTTCTGTCTTTAAGTTTGGCTCAAAGCAGAAGATCGCCTTCGTTGGTGAAAACGTAGCTAACCACTTACAGCAATACGGCAAAGATCGCTGGACGCCAGAAAGTGTTCAAGGCGCATACGGTGTAAACCTAACTCGCTACAACACATTTGCTGGTGATCTAATGGTTCACTTGCATCCACAGTTCCGTCAAATTCCGATGATGAAAGACGCTATGGTAATCGTTGATTTCCCATACTTGACTTATCGTTATCTTGAGAGCCGTGACACTCACTTGCTTGAAAACCGTCAGTCACCTGACGCTGACAGCACTAAGCACGAGTACCTAACTGAATGTGGCCTTGAGCTTCTTCAGGACAAAGTACACTGCTACATCAAAGGTTGGACGGCTCGCAACAACCCGTGAGGACGACCATAGTACATCTAGCAGTAATATAAGGGGGCAACTTGTCCCCTTATTTTTTAGGAGTATCTAATGTCCGAAGCCAAGAAAAAGGCCACCCCGAAAAAAGAGGTGAAGTCTGTTGAAGATGCACCCGCAATTCAGCCAAAGGTTGAAGTAAAGCTTGAACCCAAAGCACCTAGAAACGCTTACGTCTGGTACGAAAGCCGTGAGAGAGAGCCGTCACAATTTAATGTTTGTGGATACAAGTCTTTTCGGAATTTTTCTAACGGAAGAATTGAATTTAAAATTCCTATAGATGACGTGGCTCGCTTTGAGAGCAATCATTTTGTTTCTAATGGTCGCGTAGTCAGAAAGGCTAATTCGTGACGCATCCCAAGAACATAATGCACCCAAGTAATACTAACCCTCACATACGCGATAAATACTCGCCACTAAATACATTGGCTATGCAAGCGTTACGTCGGTTCGGAGACTTCTCTCCTGGCACAGTGGACGGTGAAGTAATGCTTATGTTTATTGAGTTTGGAAACATGGTCATAGACGATGTGCGTTCCCACCCTTACTGGGATGGTAACGAGATTGACTACTATGCAAGCCAGACAGACGCTCGTGAGATACCAGATATTGTAGTAGTGAACGGTTTACTTAACCACTACTCACAGCAACAGGGTAGCGAGAAGATGCAAATGTATATGCCAACGTATTACACCACGCTGAACCGTGAATTGTGGCAAGTCATAAACGGCAACACAAAGATACGGGCGCGTATTGTTGATGGTGGCACAAACAAGCGCAATGTAGACGGTCAAAAAACAAATGCCATTAATGGTTTAGTCACTGATGGGTGGGCATCACAGTAATGTCAGGTATAAAATCTTCATCTGGCATTAAGTCTAAAACCTTTGCTTACGAAAACTTTCAAGGGTTAGACACTTCACGCGATATTACCAGCTTAGACACTGGTAAAGAACAGCACATGGCCCGTATCCATAACGCAACTTCAGACTGGCGCGGTCAAATGGTGCGTGATGCTGCGTGTGCGCCACGCAAGGGCGAGTACAAGGTCAATCATACTTGCTTCTTTGGTGACAACGAACTTCTATGGGTAGAAGAAACTGGCTCTGGCCTCACGTTTAATTCTGATAGAGATCACACTTTAGCAGACGTACATCCGTCTGCTGCTGTTGTATCAAGCACAGTATTTAACAAGTCTGTTCACTTAGCTGCCCGTGCCAGACCTATGTATAGCTATGATGGTGTACTTTATCGCCGCAATAACTCGCAGTCTTTAGATGAAATGCGTCCTGCATATGTTGCGTCTATTCAAAGACGTCTGTGTGTAGCTGGCATAAACGGTAAAGAGACACAGGTTCACTTGAGCCGCGTTGATAACGAGGAAATCTTTCCAGAAGATGAAGACCCTACCAGTGAAAACGTCTTGCGCGCTGGCTACATAGACATCGGAAACTTGTTAGGCACGGCGGATCAGATCACTGGCCTTGGTACATTTGAGCAAAACCGCCTAGCAGTATTCACAGCAGACCAATCAATCATCTATCGCATAGACCCAGACATAAATCAGTGGCTAATAGACGAGAGTGCTAACATTAACATTGGCTGCATTAGCCACAACACTATCGTAAACGCTGGTACAGACCTATTATATTGCTCACGCGCTGGCATACACAGCATTAAACGTAGCGAAGACAATGGTATTCTAGTATATTCATACAGCATATCAGACAAAATTGACTTACTATATAGAGAGTTATTTAACTCAGTAGAGAACCCTAAAACAATTAACGCAGTATTTGACCAAGACACTGCACAGTATCACGTTTTCTTCCCTCAGTCTGGCGGCCAATTAACCAAGCGTCTAACCTTGGCTATGAACCCTGAAGGTGGGGAAGGCGGCCAGCCTAAGTTTAGTACAGGTGATTTTCTAAATGCTCGATGTGGTTCCTTCTTAAATGGCAGACTTGTCTGGGGTACTACAGGTGGAGTGTTTAACGTCTTGCAAGTTGACGACAAGAACACTCAAGGAGCAGTTACTCCTAGCTTAGAAATTATAACTCCTCTCCTCTGGCATGGCTCATTAGACCAAACAAAAGAAACAATAAGTGTAACAATACAAGCTAGTGGCGAAGGTATAATCTACTTTGACGCTGAAGACGAGAAAGGCAGAAAGCTTGGCTCTCTGGTTTTTGAGGTCGATGACACATCGGACGACAACTACTTCCAAGACGTGCCATTAAGCCATGAGTACGAACGCAAGTGGGCGCACAGATACCGCGCTGCTCGTTATCGCATGAGAACAGAAGGGGGCATTGGCCTTCTACGAATAATTGGTTTTGCAGTAACCGTCAGGAAGAGATAGAATGGCTCGTATCAGACAACAGTTCCCTCAGAATTACGGAAGCTCTGGCAACATTAACACAGAGTTTGAGAGTGTAATTAGATACCTCAACGCTGCTGAGTACGGAAACAAAACATTAGGCGAATTGCTTGACGTTCTTTACGATAAGAACGGTGAGTTTGATGGGCCAATAGAGCTTCAAAAGAATACTGGCGGTGACATTGAGTATCGCATAGGCGAGTACAGTAACGATCAAGACGGCTGGATACTACTCTGCACAGCAGAAGAGTTGCGCGGAGAGCCAGGCCAAGACTTTGGTATAATCGGTGCGCCGATTATGTATAACAGAATTGATTACTTAGCAGAGCAAGATCAGCAATCATTCTTATACGCACAAAAAGAAACAGACGAAGTATTGGTTTACCTTGAAGGTCTGTTGCAGGTCGAAGGTGTAGACAATGATTATACATGCGATCTTAATGGCGGTGAGTATGGTGCGGGTACAGTAGAATTTAACTGGCCTTTGCAGAAAGACATGGGCGTCACTCTCTACAAGATACGCGCAACTGCAATCACTGGGTACAAACGAAAAGACTTCTTGACGGTTGACCCACAAGTTGTGTTTCCATTTGTGCATGACGACACTGCAAAGCTGCAAGTATACTTAAACGGTATTCTTCAACGCGAGGGTGGCGAGTATGATTACGTTGCCAATCCAGAATACAATGTCATTACGTTTGTAGTCACAGTTCCAGAGGGCAACGTAGTAACTATCTTCACAGTTGAGAACACGTCTGTTCAGGCTGCTACTGGCCTTATGTTCGAGGAAGAGTTTTGTAACACTGCCGCTGGATTGATCTTACTTGAGAAGGTTGAGATTGAAAACGAGAGCATACCGCAAGCAAAGATTGTTCAGCTAACTTCCATGATGGACAGAAAAGCTAACATCGACACGTCTGACACGCTACCCTTGTACCCCGTGTCTGGAGATTTGTGGCACGATACATCACACGCTCCAAACGAATTAAAGTTTTGGGACGGTACGCAGTGGGTAAAGACATCACCTGAAAGCTCACTACCAACTTACACACCCGCGAACGCTGGGCAGTACGTTAAGGTAAACGGAACAGGAACAGCACTAGAGTATGGATCAATTGATCTGTCTGGCGCAGTACCAGTCACGCAAAAGGGTGCAGCAAACGGTGTCGCAACGCTTGACAGTTCTGGCAAGCTACCAGTGTCACAGCTTCCTACACTGCTAGGCAGCGACAGTTACTACTTCTACAGTGAAACTCCAGCAGCACAGGCTTACACGGTTAAGCGCATCTTTAAGCAGAAGGTACAGATTGACGGCATATCAATCTTTACTGAAAGCGGAACATGCTCAATCCAGATAATGGTAAACGGACAAACCTTTGGCAGCGTATACAGCGCAAGTTCAAGCCTAAGTGAGTTTTCAATCGGACAGCCTATTGAGATTGACGCATCTACATCATCAAAATCTATAGGCTTTGTATTAACTAACAACTCTTCCGCGTACAAATTGGAAGTAACAATGGCGGTCAACGTACTAGCAAACTGATGATAAAGGTAATTACAGATGACAAGAACCGCGTTGCAGACTGGGCAGCAAAGCACCTCAAAGGATGCACATGGCGAGACTTCTACGCTATGGGCTACGAGCGTGAAGGCAAGCTTATTGGCGCGGCTATATTCGATCAGTTCTCTGGCAAGTCTAGCAACAATGATATGCACATATCTGTCGCGTCTGTCAGCCACGATTGCTGGACACGAAAGCATTTGGCCGAAGCGTTTGATTACGTCTGGAACCAATGCAAGTGCGCCAGACTTACTGGCCTTGTCTCTGTATCAAATCGAAAATCCAACAAACTTATCAAAGGTCTTGGGTTTACTAAAGAAGGCGTTATGCGTCAAAAGTTTTACCCTGAAGACGCCAACGTCTGGGGTCTGCTTAAACACGAATGTACTTGGCTAGAGAGGTAGCGAAATGGGCGGCAGTTCACCATCCCCACCACCAGATTACACGCAAGAAAAAGCCCAAATTCGTGCGGATACCGAAAAGCGTTATCAAAACCAAGCAAACAGTTATAATAATAAAGTAAACAGTTATAATAATTCGGTAAACACATACAGCAATCAGTTCTCTAATTTGAATAGCAATATTCAAAACATGAGTTATGTCGATATGTACGACAACCCGAATACAAAAAAAAATGAAAACCAATACACAAATTTTAATAACCAACTAAACTCTTTAAACAGCAATTTAGGCGGCCTTAACTTTAACGCTTCCAGACCTACGTTTTCTAGTAGCGTGGGCAGCGAGTACGGTAGCGTGGGCATATCAAACATCCCCACTTTGAATAACGCAAATACTCAGAAGTATGATGCAATGATGTATGGTGGTGTTTCAGGTTTGCAAAGCAAGCTGAACGCTATGAGGGACCAACGCACTGCTGAAGAGAATAGAGTAAACACATATCGCAATAATGCAAACAATACATTGAGAGGTTATTCTACTCAACTGGGTAGAATGGGTATTGCAGACATTTCTTCAATGAACCAGATGGAGCGTGATCTGGCTTCGATGAAATCTGCAAGAGATAATTTTTCTTCCCCAATCCTAAGACAAATGTATCCAAATGGATTTAGTAATTTTGACCAACAATATGGTACATTAACTAAAAAACTTAATGAACTTTACGGCGCAAGGACTACTGAACAAAATCGTATTAAAACGTATGAAAAAGATTTAATGGATCAAGCAGACGCTTACAATACAACACTAGGCACTTACAACATTACAAACGAACAAGGGATTAAAGACCTTCAAGGTCTCATTGCAGATCAAGAGCGAGATGCGGGTAGGTTCTCGTCTGAGCTTGACTATGACTTTAGCCAAGAGCTTGGTGAACTAGATGATGTCAGCCGCAACGTAGATAGTTTGTGGCAAGACCGTACAGACGAACTTGGTAGAATTAGCGATGCAGAATACTCATACGATTTGGCAGCCCAAGGTCTCGATAATTACATTGATAATGCTGGCATTTATAACAAGAGTACCCTTGATGGCTACGGCCAAGACATAACTGATTTGCGTAGTGACATAAGTGGCTTTACATCTCTGTTAGATTTTGACTTTGGTAAAGCTAATGCAGAATTAGATGATGCGTATACTTCTTTACAAGGTGTAAATCAAAAAAGACAAGACGCGCTTAATGTTTTAGACAATTCTATTACTTCCAACTCTGGCTCTGCTTTGTCAGACCTACAGCTATACGAGGAAGGGGCTATGAAAGACATGGCCTCTAACCTCTCCGACACTGGCTATGAACTAAGTAACTTTACTGGCGGTAGAGTAGGCGACATCAGTACACGTCTGGGTACAGCTTCAGACGCCGTAAGTGCCAAGCTTGCGGAGCTTGGCACATATCGGAATGATTTGGAAAAACGCGCACAGAGTTTACAAGAGCAACTAAACAATAAGTCTTTTTACGAAGTCGGTATGGTTGACGGAGAGCAAGGTGGCTTCGACAGTATGCAAGCTGAAGTAGAACTTTACAATGCACAGCAAGCTATGGACGAAATTGCTGGCATGGAAGATAGGCTCAACTCTGAACGTGGCAGACTTGAACGTGACGCTGAAGCATCAGGCGAACGTAATCGCATCTCGCGGGAAGATATACTTAAAATGGTAGGCGAGAATGGTATTCCAGAGTTTGGCGATTTATCTCAGTTAGACCCCATGGCGTTAGAAGAATATTTGAAGCTAATGAATGGTGAAGAAGAAGAAGAAGAGTTTGGAATGAACTCTGCAAATCCATCAGCGTTTAGTCAAAATGTGACAAGGATATAAAATGGCTTGGGCAGCAGCATTAGGATTAGCGAGTAGCGCGTTTGGTGCATGGAGCGCAAACAGAGAAGCAAAAGCTGCGCGAGCGCAACAGGATTATCAATTCCGCAAACAACAAGAGATGCAAGAAACAAACTTCGATATGATGCGTGGCGCACAGCGCGCTCAAGAACAAGAAAACTTATACCAGCGTCAAATGGAGAGCTACAACCGCAACATGATGGCGCAAGAGCGTCAGTTTGAATTAGATTATTTAGAGAAAAATCGTAAGCACCTGTTAGAAGACAGGCAGATGGACATTGATCGTCAGATTGAAGAAGATAAAGAAGCTGCCAGAATACAACAGTGGAACCTTGAGAACTATTTGAAGCGATCAAACATAGCTAAAGAAGAACGCGAATGGGCTATGAAGCAGCTTGAAGAAAGCAAGGCTATAGTCAAGGGCGAGCGCGACGAAGAAATGAAACGCTTCAAGGAAGACCGTGAAATAAAACGGATGGAGCGTGAATACACAGTTGGCGAATACGAGAAGGCATCCAGTCAAGCATACGCAGAGCGTGACGAGAGCTTAAAAAATCGTGCAGACATAATGAAGCGCATCAGTGGTATGCAAAGTGCATTAGAGAAAGCTGCGTCTGGCTTTGGAGCTATTCCAGAAATAGAGCAACTTAAAAAGTCTGACATTGATAACGAAATTAATAGACGCTCTGATCTGTACCAAAGTGATGTAGATAGAGCAGCCGACAAGATGGCGTCTGTCGGAGAAGCGGGACTAATTAGAGGCGGCATAGACAGAAGCTCAAGCGGTTTGGGAGTGCGTGGCGACATAACTCGTCGCATTGCAGACGAGTACCAGTCTGCACGAAATCGTGCATACGACGACGCATTAAATTATATTACTGGACGTCACGACGCTTACGCCAAAAACGTAGACGACATAATAGGTCGTCGCCAAAGCGTACTTAGAGAAGTGGGTGATGTTTCGGGTGCTGGTATACAAGATATGCAAAACCTTAAAGAAGGTCAGTCAGCTAATACCGCAATGCAATATATGCCAACAAACTCTGCTGTATATGACAGAGCCATTACTAGCGCAGACAATTACACAAGAGGAAATATAGACAGCGCAAACTTGTCTAACCCTTACGAAATGCAAAGTCGTCTGGCTAAGTACACCAGACCACAGAGTTTGGTTAATCAAGAAGGGTATAACATAAATAGTGCTGTTATGGTTCCATACTCAATGACTAATCAAAGCCCTGACAATTATTTTAACAACGCACAAACAGTTGGTCAAAATATGTATAATGCTTCTGCAACAAATTACCAAAATGCGCAGACTAATTCATACAACGCATCGTCTGGCTTTGGCCAAGACGCCAATAAGTTTATTAATCAGCAGTCTGCACCACAGCAATTTGGTGTGACGGGGTACAAAAATAACGAAGCTCAATATGGCCCAATTGGTAAGCCAGGCATATTTTCTGAGAATGGTTTCTTCAGTCAATATAACCCTTGGAAGTAGGAGAGTTTAGATGGTTATGGGGATGGTTGGGTTTGCTGACGGTTATCGAAAGCAACAAGACGCTGGGGAACGCAAGAGATTAGAACTTGCTAAAGCTTTCCAAGAGTTTCAACAAAGCAATCCAGAAGCGACGGCCATGGAGTTTCAAGCCTTTATGGATAGTATGTCTAATGGCGACAACTACTTGCGAGGTGGTATGCCGTCTGGTGGCGCGCTTCAAGCAGTAATTGGTGAGAGCGAAAGACGCCGCAAAGAAGGTGATGAAGACAGAAACTACAAGTTGATGGAGCGCAACATTGGCTTGCAGCAATCCTTAGAAGGTACGGCTACAGGGATTATGATGAATTACGCAGACCCAGGACCGAACGGTTACTCGCAAGCAGACTATGCAGCTATGTCACAAGATTTACAGCAAAGGTTTCCAGGCGTTGATCTAGCGAAAGTCGGCTTTGATCCACATAATATGTTTTCTAACGAAAGACGTGCCAACGCAATTGCAATGCAAATACAAACCTACCTTCCAACGGTTAGGGATATGATTAAAGACACTGGCGGTCAGAATGTTACTCCTGACCAGCTAAAGAAAATGGGCATACCTACTGCACTTATTAGTCCATTAATAGACCAAGCAAAAGTTATAGACGGTGAAGTGCGCTATGATTGGGCGGATAAGCACAGACAAGATATTTACCGACACGCTTTAAAAGCAGTGGCCGATGGCCAAGAGAATATTTATGACACTCTTGTAGAGATATATGGAGAAGATAAATTACCTGCGAAAGACAGTGACTATATGGTAAATATGGAAGCACGCGCAAAAGATGAAAATATAAAAATTCAATCTGAACAGAAAACTAAAATGGCGACGGCAGTGGAAGCTTTTATAGATAGCAAAACTAAAACCCAATCGTTTAAAGCTTCTGTGTTAAACCAAAGTAGGGCAGAGATTTTAGAAAACTTAGCCAAACAACTTCCTCAAGACGATTATCAAATTGCCCAAATGTTTGGTAAAAAAGAAGACAACACTGGCGTTACAAAGGCTGACGTTATTGCAAACCCTGAAAAATATTTAGGCGCGCACATGGAAGGTGTCGTGAGTGAAATGGCTTTCGCTCAAGGTCAGGAAAGTAGAAGAGAACGATTAGCCGCAGAAGGGACAGCGAACGATAAAGCAAAAGAATATAAACTGGAACAAATGAAAATTGCTGAAGGATATTTTGGAGAAGCTAATAGTAAAAATGTGGCTTCACTTCTTGGCAAGAATGGACAGGATGCGCGTCTGGCAGCATTGCAACTTGCACAAGAGTATTCAATGACGCCTAGAGTTCTTTCAGCAATGGAAGAAGTATTTAGAGGCTTGGATGAACAAGAAAGTGTTGCAGCAGTTAAGCAAGCTGTAAAATCAAGCGAAGCCTTTAAAATCGCTACAGGTGGCAGAGATATAGTAGACGATGCTAACCAAATTCGAGAAGAGCATATTAATAGAAATGGGGGTTTAGAGATAACTTCTTTTCCAGATTATATTGCAGCCGAAGAAACCAATCTTACAGATGGATTTAAGGAAGCAAATCTGGAAATTGAAGCTATATGGAATGTTTATAAAGCAGACCCTAAACGAGCAATAGAAGAGTATAAATTACTTAGAACAGAAATTAATAATCGAGCTAATGAAACTATAGAAGCTTGGGACTATTATAGAAGAGCGCAAAAGACAGTTAATAATGGTTATGGTTGGGTCGAATTGGGCGACGGCGGAAGGTATGATGACAACGCGATTAAGAAAATGGAAGGCGATTTAAATAATCTGGTAAGTAATTTTAATTCTGAAATAGACAAAGTAATTGCAGAAACAGAAGAACAATTAGGGAAGCAAGCAAATATTGATGCGGCTGGTCCTACTGGTGTGGACGCACTTTCAGAAAGACCTTGGGCTATAGAAAAACTTACATATGAAGGTGGGTTAGTGCTTGCTGAACAAATGCTCAACGCTGCTGCTGGCGAGTTTAGTTTTAGTGATCCAATCGGAGGAGCTATAAGAGCAGTTGGGTCGCTTGCAGATAGTGAAATAGAACGAGATCGGTCTCAGAAAGTTTCAGGATGGTATGACGCTCACCATGAAAGATTAATAGAATATGCAGAAATGTATAGGCAGAAAAATGGAGACCATAGTGTTCTGAAGAGTATAGCAGAAGACATTAAAACCCTGACAGCAGAACAGCTTGACGCAAAATATAGTAAAGCCTTACGAGAACTAGGTGACAATCGACAGCTAGTCCCTACCCAGTAAGGACGACCATTACTCAGGTACTCCAGTAAACTGAAAAAAATTTCGGTAAACTGGAGAACCGTAATATGTCAACTGGCAAACCTTTTTATGTCAAAGGCCAATATCGTGAAGGCTTAGACAATAGCGCAATTGCCGACTATAGCGCATCAGTAGACAAGTCTACAATACTTAAAGACCCAAAGTTTTTAAATGATCTTCGTTCTTTTTACAAAGACAAGACTGGGTATTCTCTTGATGACAAGACGCTTATATCTAAATTTTACGAAGACAGAACTTGGGCAGACTTAAACACAGTTGGTGTAATTGCAGACGCCGCGTCTGCTGTTTCTGCTACACAAGAGCAACGCGCTCGCATGAAGCGCATCCAGTCTGTGTGGACACAGCTTCCTAACTTCTTTCAAGAAGGTGGTCGAGGCATGTCTGCAATTCCAGATATTGCCAGTGCAATAATAAAAGACCCGACAAACCTTATTCCTGGCGTTGCTGGCTACAAAGGAGCAGTGACAGGCGCGCGCGTAGGCGTGGCGGCTGGCAAGGGCGCACTATCTTCTGGCATTAAAGCTGGCGTAGGAAAGGCCGCTGCCTCTGAAGCGGCTATCGGTGGTGGCGTAGAAGCAGTTCACAGCGCAGCTACGCAAGCACGGGACGTGACTATAGGTCTACAAGACGAGTTTAGCACTGGGCAGGTGTTAGGTAGCGCAGCTATTGGTGCGGCTACAGGCGGCGTAATAGGTGGCGCACTGGGTGTTCCATCAGCTATTGCTGGTGCAAAGATTGGCGGGAAACAAGCAGAGGCACTGTCTAAAGTTGGCTATACCAATGAAGAAATTCAGGGGATGTCTCAAAAACAAGTAAACGAATTGTTTGGCTTGAGCGAAGATGGTAGACCACTTAATCAAATTGAAGCTCCTAAAGAAGCTCTAAGCCCAGAAGAAATAATTGCACAAGAACAGCAAGCGGAAATAGAGGCGCAAGAAGCATTAGAGCTTCAGGCTGAAATAGATTTACTTAGACCAGTAGTAGGAGACTATGCAAACGATCTAGCTGCAACAAGACGTCAACTAAATGAAGCGTCTGAAGCAGCGAGAATTACATCAGACAGACTTAGAAAAGAAGTAAACGACCCTTCTAAGAATACATCTCAAGACCAGCTTGATGATGCGTTAGCAGACGAAGCACTGCTGCAAAGTCTTAAAGCTTTCACAGAACGTGCAAAGCGTGAGGCAGCCGAAATCATTGAGCTTGAAAAAAGCAATGATGTTGGCGTTGGCAAGAAAGCCGAAGCACGTCGTCGCAGATACACAAAATACATGGGCCAAGTTCGTGCAGTTCTTGAGGCAACTGATGGCTCAGACGCAGAGGCAATGCTTGCGCGTATGGAAGCTGACAGCTTTGGCTTGCGGCCACTACCAAAAGAAAAAGCTGAACTTCCTGAAGCGGAAACAACTTCAAGCCCAGACGCAGAAGTAGGCGCAGACGTAGAAGCAGACGTAAGCAAGCCTGTTGCAAAAGATAAGACTGAAACTACGACTGATGAAGTTGCAGATGAAGTTGCAACAGACGGCGCGCCTAAAGAAGAAATTCAGCCAGACCAAAAATCTGAGCCAGTCTATCCAGAAGATAAACCTAACGGCGCAGCCTCAAACAAAATTACGCCTAATAAAGCTGTAGTCGCAGCCTATAGAAAAGTTCTTGATGCTGAAAACAGAGCAGCAGAAACAGGTTCAAAATCAGACGAGGCTAAAGCTACAAGGGCGCAAACTGCTCTTGAAAAGAAGATCAAAAAATATCACCCAGATTTATCTACGTCCGATAATATTGCTCTTCGTACAAGGCTACAAGAAATAACTGGCGTTAAGGGACAGGCGGTTGAGGTAGCGGTTGATGAAGCGGTTGAGGAAACAGTAGAGCAGCCAACAGTAAAGCAGCCAACAGTTGAGCAGCCAGACGTAGACGTAGATGCAGTTGAAGAAATACTGCCGCCTTCAGAAAAACCAGAAGTAAATATTGAAGACGACCCAATAGCTAACCAAGTAATTACTGACGAAAATTTAGGTGATGCTCTTGCAGCAGGGTTAGACCCTTCCGAATTAAAGCCAAACCCTAAAGCAAAGAAGGGCCAGATAACTAAGGGTGTGATTGGCAAGGCCAGACGAGAAAAGAAAAGGGCTAAAGCCAAATCATCCTTTCGCGCTGAACAAACAAAAGAAGAAGTCGAAGGACTTATTAAGCGTATCGAAGAAAGTATTCCCGATGGTGAGCTAAAAGAAAATTTTTATTCATCAGAAACCTTTCTCATTTTTATGGAAAAGGCAGGGGAAGACGCAAGCATACAGTCTCACAGGCGAGATATTAAAGCGTTTGCTCAATACTTACAGAGAAACCCAGAAATACTTGCGGCGTACAGAAAAACCACAGACGGTTTAGCATTAAATCAATCTCAGACGGGATGGACTAAAGCTGAATTGAAGCAAATTAAACGCTTGATGAAAGTCATCAAAGAACAAAACCCTGGCATTAGTGAACCCGCTAGAAAAATGATGGCTGAAGAGCGCGTAAGGCAGATGCGCGGCAATGCAAAAGAAGGCAGCATAGGCAGTTCTCAAGACGCTATTGATAAAGGCGGCATACTGACAACAGCAGGGAAAGACCCTGTGACTGGAAAGCCGCAAGGGTTTCTTAAAAAAGGGATGCCGATTGCTAAAGGTTCTGACTACACCATCACTGACGGTAGGGTAACGCCAGCAACCTTTGGCCGTGACGCGGCTATGGTACAGGCAGCAAGAAAACCATTGCCGCCATTGACTGGCAAAAAATTAAAAGATGCCCAAAAGCAATACGAAAAAATGATTGCGAACGGCGTAGACGAAGCGCAAGCAAGGTCTATCACTGGCTTGAACCGAAGTGATCCAAATTACGCTGCACAATTTTCTAGCATTGTTCCATACGTTGGTCAGGCTGGGGAAGTTGTTCTTGGTCCGTCTGGTAAAGTAGTATTGAAGAAGGGCCAAACAGCTTGGGCAGACGGCTACACTCAACGAGCATTTGAGACAAAAGAGTTTGCTATAAAGTTTAGAGGTGACGAAGTAAGGAATAAGGAAGCCTCACTTGTTGGTGGCGGAGCCAAGCCTAAAGTTGCGCCAGACGCAGGGGATGGCGATAGTATAAAAGAGTTGTTGATGACCCAAATCAACGACTTTATTAAAGGTCTTGACGGTTCTAAGAACAACTCCATTGATGGTCTTTTTGCTGGCTTAAAAGATGCTACTGGTGGCTCTAAAGCTAAAGTTAAGGCAGCCGAACAGGGCGATGCCGCACCATCTATTACGCCTGAACAGGAGATGCCACCTGTCACAAAGGGTAATAAGAAAGTAATCGTCCGATCTAAGACAGACCCTAAAGATATACGGATCATTAGCCCAAAGCAAATACGCAATGAAGATAATGTATTTAGCATTATCGGACAAAACGTAGACGACCCAAAGAGTATATACGAAAACTGGGACGTGCGTTACGCAGACGCGAACGCTTTCCCACGCACAGCAAAGGCTAAAGAAGAACTATTTAATTCTCTACCACCAGAAACAACTGGCCCAATAGAAGGCGGTAGGTTTGAAGCTGGTCCGAACTATGGTCTTGGCGATCCCATGTTAATGGAAGAGGCATGGGAAGTAGATATTGAATTAACAGACGGAGAATATCTAGCGTTAAAACATGCCCAACGTACTATTCTTGACGTGAATAGAAAAGATTTTGGCCAACCAAATAAACATATACCAATACCCACTAGCGGAGAAATTGCAAAAGCTAACAAAAAAATGAAGTACGGCGATTTTCGTAAAGCCGCAATAGATTATGAATTGCACACAGGTTGGCCAAAGAATGGATACGAAAGAGCATTACTAGCAACAAACATAAAGATGCTTAATGAGGCCAATGAACGCCTAATGCCGCGCGGATATGTTATCCCCAACCAGTCACGCAAAAACAGTATAGCCGCTGTTGAACATATATTCAGCATGTATTCGCCAGAAGAAATTGCGGCTGCAAAGTCAATGCTAAGAAGATTAGGCGGCGACCCTACTGTCGCGCCAAATTTCGTTACCCATAGCGCACCCCTACACGAAAAAAATAAGGACTTCCTAAGACACATTTGGAGTAGGGGAAAAGTAAGTAGTGCTGATCCAGATACTCATTACATTAATTTGCGTACTGAGCAATTTGATGCGCGTCAAAATTTTCTGCACACCTTTGACCCTTCAATATCTACAATCTACCATGAGGTTGCGCATTGGGCGTACATAAATATTTTAACTGATGCAGACCGTCAAGAATTTTGGGCCGCGACAGCCAAATTCTATGATGGTCACAAGGTAACTGACAAATTAAATAAGCAAAAAGTTAAAGACGGTGTACTGCTTCCATCTGGAATGGTAGCTGATTACCTTAATCCAGAGACGTATGAAGCTAAAAGAATAACTATAACCAGTAATTCAGATAGTAGTCCACAAGAATATTTTGCTCAACAGTTCCAGTTGTGGGCTACGCAAAGAACGCCAGAAATAAACAACCCATCTTTCTTTAAGCGCATGGGTTTTTATATCATGCAAGTAATAGAACGCTACTTCGATAAGAAAGCTGTTGACCCAGACTTAGAAAAATTGTTTTCCAAAATACTACCAGACGACATCCCTGGTGAACGGAAATCTTTTGAGCTTGGCGTAAGTAGTAAACCTACCACAAAAGAAGGAACGGTGCTGCATAGCCGCTTCAAGCAGCTTCAGTTTGTGCAAGAAGATATAGAAAGTGCTATAGTATCAGGTAGCCCAGACGCCATTATTAATTCGTTTAGCGAACTGCGTAGGTTTATTCTGAGCATAGGTGTTAATAGTAAAAAGATGCCGATAGGCATTGGTGGTTCAGGTCCACTCTTGGCTCTTCGAAACAAGAAGGGCAAGCCACAAACTATGCTTAAAGTTCTCAACGAAAAGTTGCGAGCATTAGATGAAATTATAGATGGTAGTCGTTCTGAGTTAACTAGCATTGACGATCCAAACTTTGCAGACCGTTACTCGTCAGAAGACCCAAACTATGGCTTGTCTTATGATGACACTGCCAGCATGGGCCAAACTCGTGACCCTGTACTCATTGCAGACATACTGTCTGATTTTTATTACAATGGGTACAACGGAATGTTTAAGCCAGCAGAAGGCTTACCTCCTGGCGTCGGCCCTAAAAACTTACACATCTCTAGCGTTATTCATATGATTGAAAGCACTAGAAAAGCATTACAAGCTCGTTACCAAGTTGTTGAGAAAACTACTGACCTTATACATGGTTCTGTCCCTACGTCTGTCACTAAAAAAGTAGACCCGCCAAGAGATGAAGACGGGAATGTTAAGCCAAGTGCTAAGAAGAAAGAGCAAATTGTTAAGAGCCAGAGCAAGGAAGATGCACTAGCGGATGAAGCTTTGAATGAAGCTAAGACACCAAAGAAAAAAAGAAAAAAGAAAAAAGAAGATAACAAGCCTACCGTAGACCCTGATAATGCAGCAACAGGCAAGTCTATGAATGTTAAAGAATTGCGAGCAGCGTATATCAAGCACAAAGGAACAGACTACGGAGATCAATTAGGCGCAGAGATTGTAGCTAAAGCAAAAGCAGAAGCCTTGGCTCCGAAAAAAACAATAATAGACAGAGCCATCATGTCATTGAGTGGCCAAGACTTACACGACACTATGTTACGCGCGTTGTACGATGGTGATACTGCTACTCTCAATCAAGCAATGTGGGAAATAAAATACCGCGCAGATAAGAAATCTTCTAAGAAAAAAGGAAGTAAGGTCAAGCCTCTTATTCGTGTCATTCGCGCGACAGACGGAATGATTGAACAAGAAGTTAGAAACAATCAAGGCATTAGTGGGGTGGATGGCGTTCCCGCGTCTGCTCGCGCGTCTTTGCGTGACAACTTAGAGCGTATGACACACCGCGATACTGAGGTGCAAACGTCAACAAGAACAATGGCTTATCGTCTTTATAATATGTTAGGCAAAACAAAACGTGGTGACGGAGAGACAACTAATTTATTAACTACGACGGACATGGCACGTCTGGCGGGTAGCGATGACATTGCAACTGGCGACGCCGTGTTCGGTGATTTTAGCAGCAACGATTTCAATAAGCTTCGCAAGTCAATTCGTAGAATTGCGGCTGCCTTAAACAAAGGTGACGGCAGCCCAGACGAAGCAATGGGCGATTTGATGCACACAGTTGTGCGAAGTGGCGCGCTTACAGAGGGAGAGACTGACGCAATCGTACAGTCATATCGCACTCTACCTGAACCTATGCGCAAAAGAATAGAAAAGCAGTTAGAAGGTAAGTACGCAGAGAGAACAACTTATGGTCAAGAGAAAGCTATAGCTGAAGAGTGGTTCGCACACTCAGTCAATCGCTACACGCGTGAAGAAATACCACGTTCAAAGATACTAGATGATATTATCACTGGCGATGACAACAATTTAAACATGCGCGGTACACTTGACCGTGCGATTGACCGAACAATTGAATACACTGGCTACATAGTTAACGGTCAAATAGGTCGCCCAGATGTCAAAGCTCGTTATCGCCGTTTAACTTTCTACGGAGATATGTTTGAGAATAACAGCACTCGTCCTTTGGCTGGCTCATTGGAAAATGGATTGCTGGCTCACCCATCTTACGCAACCTCTTACGGGCATGATGCTTTAGCTTCAGCCTCTCCGACAAGGATGGCAAACATTAGAACTTTTGCTAAAGGCGTTGGCACTAACCCAGATACAGGTATGCCTGTAATTTTCTACCACGGCACACCAAATGGCCATGCGTTTCGTCGAACAGAAAGCAATCCCAATGTTCTATTTAAGAAATCACAGACAGGAAACTACGGTCCTGGCTATTACTTAACATTAAATCCGTTCGTGGCGGGTGACGTATACGCCAGACGCCCATCTAAAATTTCACTTGTTAGGCAAGCAGAAGCGTTGAACCTTCCAAGAGAAGAGAAGGAAGAAATGGATTATGACTTGTGGAGTTTATTTGCTACACGAGAAGAAATTTCTAAGGCGCGACGTGAGTTTACTGAACTTGAAGATACGTTAGGTAGCAACCCAGACGTAACGCCTCAGACGCTTGATGCGTTTAAGTCTCACTTGGATGATTTAGTTAGTGAGGAGCTAGACCTAGCAGAAGATTTAGCAAAACGTGGCTTAGAGCTAGACCCTTACGTCATGCCTATGGTGCTTCGCATGGAAGCCCCAGTAGATTTTAGAGAAGGTGTAAACTACACAGTGCAAAGCCCACTGATAAAGGCAATCATGGCGAGGATGAACGAGGGCGGTGTAGATAATTCTCGTAGCATACAACATATCTATGAAACTTTGTCTGGAGAAGAAGGACTTAACGGAACACAAACTTATAAAGCGTTAGTTAATGGTCTGATAAAGACAGGTCGCAGCGCAGATATGGCGAAGGAACAGCTTACAGGAATACTAGACGACCTTGGCTATGACGGGATGATGACTACGCACAGAAACTCAGTCAATGACGTTGCGTCTGAAGTGATGGAGAACAGTGATACATACAGAGCATCTTCTATAACACACACAACTGCTGTGCTGTTTAATCCAGAACAAGCTAAACATCTTGATGCAGATTACTTTGACGTCAATGAACCTACCATGTTCAGTAAGGAAATATCTGGAACTGCTTTACCGCGAGGCGTTACTGGAGATGTTATTGGAGCGTTGCATAACGATAGCATAAGAAGTCTTAGCGAAATACCAACTGGTCAGTTTGGAGAACTGCTTGAAGATGACGGATCAACAACGACGATGTCTGGTGCAATCATGGGTATGCTTAAAGGAAAAGCATTTAGCCCAGCGCAAGAAGCAGCAGTAAGAAAGTTTAGCCCATTTAAATATTTTGAACGTCTGTCCACAAGGATGAAAGGCGAAGGAATGAACTGGTTGGGTGATGGTTACAAAGAACATTACCCTGATATGAACCAGCGTTTTGCCAGTAGGTTTATGCCTATTGCAGAGAAACTAAAAAGATTGCCAGACGCAGACGGTATTCTGCGTGGATACTTCCGCAAGACAACGGCCAACATTAAACAGGAATACCCGAAGTCTCACCAGCGCATACTCTCTGCTCTTCGCAGGGGTGACAGCAGCAGACAGCAGAAAGCTTTAACAGATCAAGAGCGTCAAGTGTACCGCCAGATCAGGTCTGTGTTGCAAGGCGAACGCGCAGCCTTAGTTGAGGCAGGGTTCCAAGTCGGTGATCGGGGCGAAGGTTACTTCCCGCAAGTCTGGAACGCCAACAAGATTTCAAAAAAACGTCAGCTATTTCTTGAGCGTATGCAAGAATATTACAAAGTAGAAAGTATGCAAAGGGGTAGGGAGTACACAGACGCAGAAGGCAAAGCATTTGCCGAAGGCGTAATGCTTTCAATTACTGAAGAAGGTACAGACGGAGTATACATTCCCACGAGAGGTAGCAGTAAGAACAGCAAGTTTGATAACGTAGATTACGCTCGTGTTCTTGAGCTAGACAAAGTGTCTGGCGGCATGGACTTGCTTGAAGAGTTTCTTGAAGATGACTTAGAGGCAGTGCTTGTAAAGTATATTGAAGGAAGTTCACGCAGAGTTGTTTCTACAAAACGATTTGGTGTAAACAACCACGCCTTTGATGACTACATGCTTGTAGGACGTGAGGGTGCAGACGGCATTGCTCAACTACTAAGCACAAACAAAGTGTTTGAGTATGACTTTACAGCAATGAATGAGCAAGGCCGCAAAGAGAAAGGCTTCCTTGCTGATATAATTGTTATGCCCTTCACGAATAGGCAGCAAGAAGCAAAAGAGTTTTCACAGCAGCTATTAGAAGTATCGCAGACGCAAGGTATCGGCGCGGCTCGACAGATGCTTGCGGATATTGCACCGACAAAATTAGAGCCAAATCAAAAGTCTGTTTATGACAAACGCGCAGACGCAATCATAGGCGCACTCAATGACTTTAATGGTCAGAAAAACTCTATCAGCTACGACGAAGGACAAGAGTACGCAGATAATGCAATGAGAATTTTACATAAGAAACCAATGCACGGCATAAACAAGACGGGTATGAAAGTCTCTCGCGGCTTACGTTTCTTTAACAACGTCTCCTTGCTTGGCTTTACTACGCTAACATCTATCGGTGACTTGGGCTTACCCATCATTCGCTCTGGCTCTTTCAAGTCTTGGGCCAATGGAGTTAAAAATCTAAAAGACCCTGAGTATCGGGAGATGATCCGCAATGTTGGCGTGGCTATGGAGAACATTGTCCATGAGCGTATGGTGAATTTATACGGGTCGCCAGACAACAAAGCATCACATGCTTTCTTTAACGCAACAGGTCTAACGCCTTGGACTGACATGAACAGACAAATTGCTGGTGCTACTGGCTACGAAACATTTGTTACTATGCAGCGAAAAGCACAAACAAAATTTGTGGAAGGAAAAAATTACGCAGATCAATCAAGAGATTACAAAACTGCACACCGCTTCCTAAAAAATTATGGGCTTTCAGAGTTCTTGCCAGGAGGCAGACGTGGCAATGAAAGTCTGGGCAACCGTGAGCTAATGTCTGGCGACAAGGCAGACGAGACTGTGCGTATGGCAATAATCAAATTTGCAGACGATGCAATCTTCCAACCCAACCCGAATGACATCCCGATGTGGGCGCAGACGCCTGTTGGTGCGTTAGTGTTTCAGTTAAAATCATTCCCACTTATGATGTCACGAATGACAGGTCACATTATTAAAGAAGCTAACCACGGTAATCTAAAACCATTGGCTTACTTTGCTTCTCTTGGCCCAGCATTTGGGATGGTTACGCTAGGTGTCAAAGACGTAATCCAAATGCGTGGCGGTGATGATGACCGATCTCCTGAGTTCCGCAAGCGCAACATGCTGAAGGCTCTGGGTTATGACGACAAGGTACACGGTGGCGAAGATGATTTCCTTGGCTGGTATATCGAAGGCATGATGGTCATGGGAGGACTTGGCTTGCTGGGTGACGTGATACACTCTGGCCTAAGTCAAGTTGACAACGGGGCATACGGACAAAACAGAATGTGGTCTACTGTTCTAGGTCCATCCTTTGGCCTTGGCACTGCTGGGATGCAAATATCTGCTGGCTTGATGGACGAGAGTGATAACAGCAACGCTAAAGAAAGATCAGCAACTAGAGAAATAGCTACTCGCATACCTGTCCTTGGCGGCAACAGAAGGATTAGAGAAAACATAGTGGATACTGTTGCTGGCGAAGATCAAAATGGAAGCAGTGCAGGATGGCAATAGAAGATTATGATTTAGATGCGTCTGGTGCAATTGATACGAACCTTGAACGTAAGCTGTTGCTCGACGACAGACGCAGAGAAATTATAGACGCCGACGCGAAGCGAGATGCGCAACGACGTATGACGTGGGCGGCATTGTCTGGGATGTTAGTCTACCCACTGGTCATAGTCTCAGCCTCTTGGCTTGGCTTGGACAAGGCGGCGTCACTACTGACAGATATTGCGTCTGTATATGTAGTGGCTGCGTCTGGCGTGACGGCTGCCTACTTTGGATTTAGTTCAATAGGAACACGCAATGGCTGAATTATCAGAAGAAACAAAGTTTACCATACCGTTAAAGAATTTAATCGCCCTTGTTTTCGGGTTGGGTGTAGCAGCAACAGCGTACTTCGAACTGACTGAAAGGGTTAGCTTCAACGAACACCAGCGCGAGTTACTATCTAATCAAGTAAGTAACATAGAAGGGAAGGTAGGTAACTTTATTCCACGTCATTTAATCACAGACGCTCTGGCACGACAAAGAGAAATAGAACTTACCAT
>ERZ891134.614-NODE-614-length-28371-cov-9.095776_pt1 | contig 28371 bp, 25 predicted proteins | sample MGYA00520888_ERZ891134 | MGnify/ENA primary metagenome ERZ891134 (study PRJEB32303, sample SAMEA104408692) | aquatic metagenome | biome: Brackish water; feature: Coastal; material: water | place: Baltic Sea | collected 2014-10-23 | depth 10 m ... | reverse complement strand
GGCTGATAGTTAAGCGTGTTGCGGACTCAGCGAAAGAGGTTGAGACGTGTGTCGGAAAATAATACCTTACCGCGATGAAACGCTGCCTCCTCCCCCTACTTCTCCTCACTTTTGCCCTACCGGTGGCAGCCCAACGATTTTATGCCGACAACGGTCAATACGAAGGGCGATTTGACGGTGAACGTTGGTACAGTTCGACTGGGGAATTTGTCCTGCGCATTTCGGGCGAGCGCATGTATTTAAGCAACGGCACCTTTGAGGCACGAATGCAAGGCAACCGCCTCTACAAATCCAACGGCGAATACATCGGACGCATGGAAGACGACCGCTTTTATCTGGCCAATGGCGAATACATCGGACGTTTGGACGGGGATCGGTTCTACGGGGCGGATGGGCGCTATTTGGGCCGAATGAGCGAAGAAAACAAAGTCCTCGCCTTCTGGTATTTCTTCAAACTTCGGGCCTGTTAAGAGCGCTCCCGAGCGCGAACCATCTCCGCTATTTTCTGCGCACACTTTTGACCGTCCATGGCTGCGGACACTATTCCACCCGCATAACCAGCCCCTTCCCCACAGGGATAGAAGCCTCGGAGTTCCACGTGTTCCAAGGTCTCCGTGTCGCGCGGGATGCGCACAGGGGAAGACGTTCGGGATTCTGGTGCGTGCAAAATGGCGTCCGCACTGAGGTAGCCGGGCATGGACTGGTTGAACGCCTGGAAACCTTTGCGCAAGCACTGCACTAAAAAATCCGGGAATACCTCCGCCAGATCGACGGATGTGCCTCCCGGCACGTAGGACGTTTTGGGGAGGTCGGTGGATACCTTCCCGTGCACAAAATCGGTCATGCGCTGCATGGGCACCTTTTGGGTTTTTCCAGCAAGCTCCCACGCTTTCCGCTCAATCGCGGCTTGGAATTCGACCCCTGCAAGAGGGCCGTAATCCGCGAAGGGAGCAAAGTCCTCCAAGCGCAGCTCCACGACAATCCCCGAGTTGGCCGTGGCTTGGTCTCGTTTGGATGGGGACCACCCATTGGTAACGACCTCTTCCTGTTCGGTAGCACAAGGGGCGACGACCCCTCCCGGACACATGCAGAAGGAATACACCCCTCGGCCGTCCACCTGCTTGACCAGGCTGTAGGGCGCGGGGGGCAAGAATGCTCCACGCGTTTCACAGCGGTATTGGATTCGATCAATTGTCGACTGTGGATGCTCAGCACGCACCCCAAGCGCAAAGGGTTTGGCCTCCATATAAATGCCTTGCTGGTGCAACAGCCGAAAGACGTCCCGGGCCGAATGCCCGGTCGCCAAAAGCACCGCCTCGGCACGGAGCGCTTCTCCCGATTGGCAGCGAATGCCCACCGCTCGCCCTTGTTCCACCAGCACCTCGGTCATTCGGGTCCCGAAGCGCACCTGTCCTCCTTGAAGGCGGATGGTCTCGCGCATCAATTCGATGATTTTAGGAAGTTTATTCGTGCCAATGTGCGGATGGGCATCCACCAAAATATCGGGGCTCGCCCCAAAGGCCACCAGCAAATCCATGACACGCTGCACATCGCCGCGCTTTTTGGAACGGGTATAGAGTTTTCCATCCGAATACGTTCCGGCCCCACCTTCACCAAAACAGTAATTACTATCCGGATTTACCCGGTGGTGGATGGTGATTGCTTTTAAATCCCGGCGTCGGCCCTGGACATCTTTGCCGCGCTCGATGACCACGGGTTTGAGCCCTAAGGAGATCAATTCCAATGCGGCAAAGAGCCCTGCAGGACCGGCACCGATAACCAGCACTTCGGGAGCGCCATGAACGCTGGGATAGTCTGGACGCTGGGGAGCCAAGCGAGGAACTTCCTCCCCTTGACTGTAGACGAGGATGGATAAATTGTACAAAACCTGACGCTGCCGGGCATCGATGGAACGCTTTCGAACCTGAATACCCGCCATCGAACGTGGTGATCTACCGAGCTTCTTGGACAGCAAAGCCAGAAGTGCCGCTTCGTCAAAGGCCTCTTCGGGTCGAACACGTAATACAATTTCCTGCGGCATGCGGCAAAGGTAGGTGCCCGTTAGGTCGTAAATTTACCTGTGCGACCTATCCGGCTCCTCCTTTTTTTACTTGTGCTCTGTGGCGGAATTAATGGGTCCCTGAGTGCCCAAATGCGCATTCACGTCCTAGGCACCGCCCAAGACGCAGGTCGTCCTCAAGTGGGCTGCGCCCAATCCTGCTGTATGGACGCGAAGGGCCACCCGCGGGCGCACGAGGCCGTCGTCTCATTGGGCATGACCCAGGCGGATGGACCATCCTGTCTCCTGGAAGCCACCCCTGATCTGACGACCCAGTGGAATGCCCTGAGCCAGCTCAACGGCGGCCAAGCGCCTAAGTGCATATTCATCACACACGCCCACATCGGCCACTACACGGGATTAATGTATTTGGGCCGCGAGGCCATGAACAGCCAGTTGGTTGAGGTCTTTGGAACGCCCCGCTTGATTGAATTTTTACAGCGCGATCAGCCCTGGAAGCAGCTCTGTGAAATGCAGAATATTTGGCCTCAAGAATGGGTCGCTGGGGACCGCATTTTGCTGGAAAATGGCCACATGGAGGCCGTCCACGTGCCACACCGAGATGAAGTTTCGGACACCTATGGCTTCATCGTTCAAGGGCCCGCCAAGCGGCTCCTCTTCCTTCCAGACATTGACAAGTGGGAGCGGTGGGAAACGGATTTAGACAGCTTAATTCAGACCGTCGACTATGCCTTAGTGGATGCGACGTTTTATTCGGACCGTGAACTTCCTGGCCGAAACATGGCTGAAATCCCCCACCCTTTTGTTCTCGAAACGCTTGCCATCAGCCGCGACTGGCCCGCTGAGCAGAAGGCGAAACTGTACTTCATTCACTTTAACCACAGCAACCCCCTGCTCGACCCCAAAAGCCAGGAATCCAAGCGTGTAGAAAAGCTTGGCTACCATATCGCTCGAACGGGAATGCACTTTGATTTATAACCCATGGATATTCAAGATATACAGAGTATTGAACTAGAATACTTGCAACTCATCGATTACCAAGAGCTCAAAAAGGCCATGATTTTGGCCTACCCGAGTATGCCCGAAGCCTACTGGAAAGAATCCCACATTGCCACGCTCATTGAGCGCTTTCCGGAAGGACAAGTCGTACTCAAAATCAATGGACAGCTCGCGGGTTGTGCGCTTTCTATCCGGGTGATGGAAACCACCGCCAATAAGCCACACACCTACGAAGAAATAACCGGGGGATACACCTTTTCCACCCACTAAGGCCACGGCGACATGCTCTATGGCATTGACGTATTCATCCAACCTGAATTTCGGGGTCTCCGACTCGGGCGGCGCCTTTACGATTATCGCAAAGAATTGTGCGAAAAACTCAATCTAAAAGGCATTGTATTTGGCGGCCGGATCCCGCGCTACCACCACCAAGCGGGCCAGATGACCCCCAAGGAATACATAGAAGCGGTCAAGCGCAAAGAGCTGCATGATCCGGTTTTGAGTTTTCAAATTTCCAATGATTTCCAGCCTGTTCGCGCCTTAAAAAACTACCTCTCCCAGGACGCTGATTCGCAAGGCATGGCCGTTCTATTACGCTGGAGCAATATCTACTTTGAAGAACCCAATGAGTCCGCCACCACCACCAAGCGCGTGGTCCGGATTGGACTGGTCCAGTGGCAGATGCGCGCGTATGCGGACCTGGAGGACTTGCTCAAGCAAGTGGAGTTTTTTGTCGATGCGGTATCTGGGTACCGGTCTGACTTCGCCCTGTTTCCCGAGTTTTTCAACGCCCCCCTCATGGCGAAAGACAACCATAAGTCGGAAGCAGAGGCCATTCGCTCACTCGCTCTGCATACGGAAGCCATTCTGGTCAAATTTCAAGAGCTGGCCATTTCGTACAACATCAACATTGTCACGGGCAGTATGCCAGAATTGCGGGATGGAACGCTCTACAATGTGGGATTTCTCTGCCGACGGGATGGCAGCTACGAGCGCTATGAAAAACTCCATGTAACTCCGGACGAAGCCAAAGTCTGGGGCATGCAAGGAGGGCAAAAACTGGAGGTTTTTGATACCGATTGCGGCAAAGTGGGAGTGCTAATCTGTTACGACTCCGAGTTCCCTGAATTGAGTCGCCTTTTGGCCGACCAAGGCATGGATCTCCTCTTTGTCCCCTTCTTGACCGACACGCAAAACGGGTATTCCCGTGTTCGACACTGCGCTCAAGCGCGCGCCATTGAGAACGAATGCTACGTGGCCATTGCCGGCAGCGTGGGCAACCTTCCCAATGTGGAAAACATGGACATCCAATACGCTCAATCCATGGTTTTTACCCCTTGCGACTTCGCCTTTCCATCCAATGGCATCAAAGCGGAAGCCACACCCAATACCGAGATGATTCTCATCGCCGATGTCGACTTGGATCTGCTCCGCGAATTGCATACGCGCGGAAGCGTTCGAAATCTCAAGCACCGACGGTTGGACCTCTTTGAGCTTAAAAAGCGAGGGGCTTAAAGCCGACCGGCTTTGATCGTCTCTACAACAGCTGGATCGAGCAGCGTCGTGGTGTCCCCGAGTTGCTCAAGCTCCCCCTCCGCTATTTTCCGGAGTATTCGGCGCATAATCTTGCCCGAACGCGTCTTGGGCAAGCCCGGCACAAACTGAATCTTATCCGGCTTCGCAATAGCCCCGATGTGCTGTACCACTTCCGCAAGTATTTCGGTTCGAAGCCCCTCACTTTCTGCACCTTGCAGGATGACATAGGCGTAAATTCCCTGGCCCTTAATGTCGTGCGGGTAGCCGACAATGGCAGATTCCACCACCTGCGGATGCATGTTGATGGCATTCTCCACCTCGGCGGTCCCGATTCGGTGACCACTTACGTTTAACACATCGTCTACGCGGCCCGTGATGCGGTACAGGCCGTCTTCATCCCGAATACAGCCATCCCCTGTGAAGTACAACCCAGGGTAGGTCGAAAAATAGGCCTGGCGGCAGCGATCGTGGTCGCCGTAGGTTGTTCGGATCATCCCCGGCCAGGGGAATCGAATGCACAAGTTGCCCGACACCCCATGGCCATAAATCTCTTGTCCCTGTTCATCCACCAAAAGAGGTTGAACACCGGGAAGCGGGCGGGTTGCATAGGTGGGTTTGGCCTCTGTGACCCCCGCTAAATTGGAGATCAGGATGCCTCCCGTTTCCGTTTGCCACCACGTATCCACAATGGGAATGCGTCCCTTACCCACGTGTTGGTCGTACCAGTGCCAGGCTTCTGCGTTGATGGGTTCCCCGACCGTTCCCAAAACTTTTAGGCTAGACATGGGGTAGGCATCGGGGAATTCGGGGCCGGCCGCCATCAAACTTCGAATCGCCGTGGGGGCCGTGTAGAGGATGTCCACTTGGTGCTTTTCGGTGATTTGCCAAAAGCGGTCACATTCTGGGTACGTCGGTATCCCTTCAAAAAGCAAGGTCGTCGCCCCCGCACACAATGGGCCGTAAACGATGTAGCTGTGCCCCGTAATCCAGCCGATGTCCGCGGTGCAGAAGTGAATTTGGCCTGGCTTGTATTGAAACACATTGACAAAGGTGTATGTCGCCCAGACCATGTAGCCCGCACAGGTATGCACCACTCCCTTGGGCTTCCCGGTGCTACCACTGGTATACAAAATGAACAAGAGGTCCTCCGCCTCCATTTCCACAGCGGGAAAGGGTCTGGGCTCGGAAGGAAGTACTTCGTGGTACCACACATCGCGGCCTTCCTTCATGGGGACGGGCTCATGGGTACGCTGGTGGACCAGGACGCTATGTACGCCTGGACAGGATGCGAGAGCCACGTCGACCACACGCTTGAGCGGTATCGTTTTCGCACCCCGAAACGCACCGTCGCAGGTTATGAGGGCGGTAGCCTGGGCATCGAGCACCCGGTCGGCAATGCTTTCCGCGGAAAAGCCCCCGAAAATGACCGAATGCACCGCCCCCATTCGAGCGCAGGCCAGAACGGCCACCGCCAGTTCAGGAACCATGCCCATGTAGATACAGACCCGGTCGCCTTTGGCAATACCGCGGGCCTTTAGCACATGGCAGTAGGCCTCCACACGCGCGAGCAGCTCTTTGTAGGTCCACGAAACGGCCGCTTCCCTCGGATCGTTGGGTTCCCAAAGCAGGGCGACACGGTCGGGATGTGACGCGACATGCCGGTCCAGGGCGTTTTCCGTGATATTCAGGGTGCCGCCGTCAAACCAGCGCACTGATGGACGGTGAAAATCCCAGTCCAAGATGGTTTTCCAAGGCTTTTTCCACTGAAAGGTGGCCGCAATCTCGGCCCAAAATTCTTCTGGGTTTTCGGTAGCTCGAGCATAGGCCGCTTCGTAGTCCGCGGCGGTTTGAACTTGGAAGGTGTAAGACATGCTCCAATTTGGCACATATTTGCCAAAAAAGCGACTCCTTTCTTCCTCTTATTGCTACTTTAACGCCATGATTCGCCTCTTCCGCCGCCCATGCATCCTTGCTTTCCTCTTCCTTGGAATGCTTTCCGCGGACCGGCATCCCTTGCACATGTCCTCAGCGACATTGATCCAATCCCAGAAACACACCTGGGTGATTCAAAAAACAATCTTCACAGACGATTTAGAATCAGCCATGGAAGCGCAGGGCTACGAACCCATCCGGTTAAGTGATGTTTCCAAACACCAAGTCAAGCTGGAGTCTTTTCTCCGGGCTAGCCTCCTTCTTTTTCAAGGCAACAAGGGCCGAGAAGGGCGGCCCATCGCTTGGATCTTGGACGCGCCCTATCAGTACAGTCCCGAGTCCATCAAAGTGACGCTCCGCTTCACATCACGAGGGGGCTTTACCTTGTTCGACACGAGTCTCATCGCAGACTTCCCTGATCAAAAAAATATCTATGCGGTGCGCCATGGATCGGACGGATGGAGCCAGCATGGCCTCATCGACCCAGACCATCCTTCGATCTACATCCCATGAGCGACGCACTTTCCCTTTACCTGGAACTCGGGTTCTACCATATCGTGGACATCCATGCATGGGACCATTTGTTGTTCATCATTGCATTGATTGCCCCCATACCCTTCAAGGCTTGGAAGTCTTGGCTCGCAGCCTTGAGCGCCTTCACCTTCGCGCACACTGCAGCTATGGCGATTCAAGCTATAGGTCCTATACCGCTGGATAAGACATGGATTGAATGGGCCGTTTTGGCCACCCTGTGGATCACCGCAGGCCGGGTGGTTTGGCTCAAAGGCGTCTATCAGCCGAAAGCCAAACTTTGGATTTTAGCAGGAGTTTTTGGCTTGATTCACGGCGCCGCGTTCTGGAGCGACTTTGCCATCATGGTCCCCGAGGGGGGCTTCACCTGGGAACTTTGGCTGGGCTTTACCGCCGGGGTGGAGTGCGGGCAACTGGCCGTCGTGGCTAGTCTTTTCGTGTTTCGAGCCATCCTCGAACAACTTCGCTGGTCCACCCGCGATATCGCGCTTATGTTGGGCTCCATCTGCTTGGGTATTGCCTTACATTTGGCGTTCTGATTTTTTTCAATTTCATTTTAGATGAAGCGTATTTACTCCCTCCTCGCCGCGACGCTTATGGGCTCGACGGTCTTCGCTCAAGGTGTTCCCACCGAGCGCATTTCGACCAGTAAGTTCCGTCAACTGGAGCAAGAGTTGCCTACCCCCAATGCCTACCGAACCGCTTCCGGCGCCCCGGGTCATGAATACTATCAGAACAAGGCCAGCTACGACATGAGTATCTCGCTGGACGAACGAACACACCGCATCGATGGCTCCGAATGGATCACCTACACCAACAATAGCCCCGATGCGTTGACCTATCTCTGGGTTCAGTTGGACCAAAATATGCGCAAGCCTGGCTCCATGACCGACCTCAAGAAGACCGGGGAACTTCCAAAAAGCATCACCCCAGCGCAAGTACAGGAGCGCTACATCGACCAGTTTGAAGGTGGATTTGTCGTAGACGGCGTCAGCAACGGCGGGGCCCTGCCCTACACCATTGTGAACACCATGATGCGTGTGGACCTCCCGAGCCCCTTGAAGCCGGGGAGCACCTACAAATTCAAGATTGATTGGCATTACACCATCAACGACCGCATGACCGATGGGGGCCGAAGCGGGTACGAACACTTCGAGGAGGAGAACAATACCCTCTACACCATTGCCCAATTCTTCCCTCGAATGGCTGTCTATGGCGACAACGTGGGTTGGCAGCATAAACAGTTCCTGGGCCAAGGCGAATTCACCTTGCCCTTTGGCGACTACAAGGTGGCGATCACGGTCCCCGAAGACCACATCGTCGCCGCTACGGGTGTATTGACCAACGAGTCAAGCATCCTAAACGCCACTCAACGCAAGCGTTTGGCTCAGGCACGCCAAAGCTTTGACAATCCGGTGATTATCGTTACCGAAGAAGAAGCGCGTGCCGCAGAAAAAACCGAGGCCAAAGCGAAGGCGACGGGTACGAAGACCTGGATTTTCAAGGCGGACAATGTCCGTGACTTTGCCTTCGCGACCTCACGGAAGTTCATTTGGGACGCGATGGCCGTCACGGTGAATGGCAAAACCACGTTGGCCGAATCCTTCTACCCCAAAGAAGGCAATCCCCTTTGGGAGCAATACAGCACGCGTGTGGTCGCCCATACGATTCGCTCCTACAGCCAGCACACGGTGGACTACCCCTATCCCCGCGCGATTTCCGTACATACCGCAGACATCGGCATGGAGTACCCTATGATTTGCTTTAACGGCGGTCGACCCGACGCGGATGGCACCTACAGCGAAGGCACCAAGCACGGCATGATTTCCGTGATCATCCACGAGGTCGGCCACAATTTCTTCCCCATGATCATCAATAGCGATGAACGCCAATGGACGTGGATGGACGAAGGCCTGAACACCTTTGTGCAATACCTCGCGGAGCAGGAATGGGACATTCACTACCCTGCACGCCGTGGCCCAGCCTACCGCATCGTGGACTACATGCGCTCCCCCGCCATGAACATGGTGCCCATCATGACGAACTCCGAGAGCATTCTCCAGTTTGGCAACAACGCCTACGGGAAGCCCGCTACGGCCCTGAATATCTTGCGCGAAACGGTCCTCGGCCGCGAGCTCTTTGACTATGCGTTCAAGACCTACTGTGAGCGTTGGGCCTTTAAACACCCAGCTCCAGCAGATCTCTTCCGCACCATGGAAGACGCATCGGGAGTGGACTTGGATTGGTTCTGGCGGGGTTGGTTCTACACGACCGAATTCACGGACCAAAGCCTTGATAAAGTGCGCATTGCCGCCGTTCCTACTTTGGATCCTGCCACATTAGAAGCGCAACGCCGCTACGAAGGCACCCACGACCAAGCCCGCCATATTGGCCAAACGCGCAACGAAGTGGAGCTTCGTCCTACCATTGTGGACAACACGCCTGCAGCCAGTGACTTCTACAACAGCTACGACCGCTATGCCTTGTCCGCTTCCGACAAGAAGGCTTTGGAAACGATGGAAGCCGGTCCCACGGGGTATTTGCACGAATTGAGCATTTCCAACAAAGGAGGACTCATCATGCCTGTGATTGTTGGCTTCACCTTTGAGGACGGTACGACCCATGTGGAACGCTACCCCGCCGAAATTTGGATCAAGCATGAAGAATCGTTTGTCAAGACGGTCTATCTCCCCAAAAAAGCCGTGAAAATTGAGCTGGACCCTTTCTTGGAGACTGCGGACACCGATACGTACAACAATATTTGGCCCGCTGACGTGAATGTGCATTTGGAAGCGCTACCCGAACGCTCTCGCTGGGAGTCCTGGCGCTCAAACCCCATGCGCGACGCCCAACGTAACTAATTCTATGACGATGAAGTACCTATCTGTTCTAGTGTTGGCCATCAGCTTGTTGGCGGCCTGCAGCCAGCCCGAAGAAACGGCCCAAAAAGCCACAGTGGAACATCGCAATTACGTGAGAGACCAGTACGGCGAAACGGCCATTCAGCAGTACCTCCACCTCAAAGATGCCTTGGTATCCAGCCGCGTACAAGAAGCCCGCGATGCCGCCAAACTCATGTACATGCACTTGGACATATCCAAGCATGAGGCGCTGATCAAACCGCTCACGGAAATCATCGAAAACGCCGACTTATCCTTGCAGCGAGAGCGATTTTCTACCCTATCCATCGCCTTACATCAGGCCTTAGAAGCCAACAATGACGAAGTGATCAACGCCGGTCGAGAGCCTCTATTTATCCAATATTGTCCCATGGCCTTTGGAAATCAAGGGGCCACATGGCTCAGTGCTGAAGGAAGTGTCATGAATCCCTATTTCGGGGATGAAATGTTGACCTGCGGGGTCGTCCGAGACACCTTGTAAAAAGCACGAATGCTCGGATAAACTTATTAACGAACGCAGAAAAACCCGCCCTAACCCGGGCGGGTTTTTTACTTTTACCCCATGGGCAAAATCATCGCTATTGCAAACCAAAAAGGGGGCGTCGGCAAGACGACCACCGCGGTCAATTTGGCCTCGGCACTCGGCTTTTTGGAGCAGCGTGTGCTCTTGATTGATGCGGACCCACAAGCCAATGCCACCTCGGGATTGGGAGTGGATGTGGCCACGGTGGAGGCTGGTACGTATCAGGTACTTGAACATACCTGCACCGCCGCCGACGCCGTGATTGGAACGGAACAACCCAATTTGTGGCTTATGCCCGCTCATTTGGACTTGGTCGCCGCAGAGCTCGAATTGGTCGACAAGCCCAAACGCGAATTCATGCTCAAAGAGTCGCTAAAGACCTTGCGCCACGAATTCGACTACATCATCATCGATTGCGCCCCCTCCCTGGGCCTCGTGACACTCAATGCCCTGACGGCCGCCGACAGTATCGTCGTGCCCATTCAATGTGAATACTTCGCGCTAGAAGGGCTCGGGAAATTACTCAATACGATTCGCAGTGTTCAGAACCTCCAGAATCCCGACCTAACCATTGAAGGTATGCTTCTGACCATGTACGACTCGCGTCTTCGATTGAGCAATCAAGTGGTGGAGGAAGTTCAGCAGCACTTTCAACAATTGGTTTTCACCACCATTATTTCACGAAACGTACGCCTGAGCGAGGCACCGTCGTTTGGTGAGCCCATCTTGGTGTACGATGCGTCAAGCACTGGGGCAGAGAACTATTTAAACCTCGGCCGAGAAATTTTGGCACGAAATACGCAGGCAGTAGACCTGAACTAAGTTTGTACGATGAATAAAATGCTTCGGGCCCTGGCCCTTCTCACCTTGGCCGCTCCCCTATGGGCTCAGCCTATTCCGGTTCAAGTGGATGGCGTAGTTGCTCAAGTGGGCAAAGAGATTATCCTTCAGTCCGACATTGCCATTCAACGCGATGCCCTAGCCAGGGAGGGGCAAACCTTGACGGATTGCCAAATGATTCGCGAGCTGCTTCTTGAAAAGCTCCTCATCCACCACGCGGCCATTGATTCGGTCATCATTGCGGAGGAAGAAGTCGATGAAAACATTGATCGACGCATTGACCAACTTGTCGGCCAAATCGGTACAGAGCGCCGTTTGGAAGAGTACTATGGCAAGACCATTTTGGAGATCAAAGAGGAAATGCGCCCCTTGATGCGCAACCAAATGACCGCCCAGCGGATGCAAATGACCATCACCGAGACCATTGAAGTGACTCCGAAGGAGGTGGAAGATGCAGTCGCCTTGATTCCGCTTGATTCCCTCCCATTGATCGGCACGGAGGTGGAACTGGCCCAAATCATCATTGAACCCAAGGTTAGCCCACAAGCTGAACAGGATGCCATTGACCGCCTCAATCAATTGCGTGACCGCATCCTTGGCGGGTCCTCCTTTGCCACGATGGCCATCTTGTATTCGGAGGATCCCGGTTCCAACCGCAACGGCGGTGAGTACAAGGGCATCAAACGAGGGGTTTTTGTCAAAGAATTTGAAGCCATCGCTTTCAATCTCCGCCCAGGGGAAGTTTCAGCCCCTTTCCGCACGGAATATGGTTTCCACATTGTTCAACTCCAGGTGAAACGCGGCGAAGAATTGGACTTGCGGCACATTTTGATCAAACCGAAGGTCGAACAAGCCGATTTGGATGCCGCCAAAAACACCCTTGATTCGCTGCGCAGTGCGATTCTAGCCGGCAGCATCACTTTTGAAAAGGTGGCGGAGACGTATTCAGCCGACGAAGAGTCCAAGCTCAATGGCGGCGTCATGATGAACCCCATGACCACGGATGTCCGATGGAATGTGGAGAACTTAGACCGAGGTATTTTTTATGCCATCGAGAAGATCCAACCCGGTGAAATTTCTGAGCCCGCACTTGTGCGCAAGCCGGATGGCCAAGAGATTTTTCGCATCCTCCAGTTGCGCGACCGCGTCGCACCGCACCGAGCCAACCTCGCCCAGGACTTTAGCCTCTTGAAGAACTATGTGCAGAACCAACGCAAGCAGGCAAAAATGTTGCAGTGGGTGGAAGACAAAAAGGCCGAAACCTACATCTTCCAAGCCCCAGGCTACGAGGGTTGTTGGAACTAAAAACTTGTGATGAGCGGCCCCCAAGCGGGGCCGCTTCCTTTTTATCTTGTAGGGATGCAAAAGACCCTTGCCACCCTTGTCGTTCTCAGCGCTTTCGCCTTTTCTAGCTCGGCCCAAGAGATTCGTACATCCCACATTGATCCCTTTATTGGAACTGGTGGCCACGGCCACACGCATCCATCGGCCACCGCACCGTTTGGCATGGTACAATTGGGTCCTGATACCCGAAAAGAGGGTTGGGATGGCTGCAGTGGGTACCACTACACAGATTCCACTCTGTACGGGTTTAGCCACACGCATTTGAGTGGAACCGGGGTCAGCGACTATGCTGACATCTTAATTCGGCCCTTGACGGGACCGGTGGACTTGGCGGAAACGGTGGGTTTTCTCAAGGCTTCCGAAAAAGCCGAAGCCGGCTATTACTCGGTCTTTCTTCAGAACGGCATTGAATGCTCCTTCACCGCCTCAGAGCGCGTCGGAATCCACAGCTACGTCATGCCAGACCGAGCGGACTACCGCGCCTATTTTCTTTTGGACCTCACCTACCGCGACCGCACCCTGAAGCAAGGGGCCACCGTCGCCCGAGATGCCCAAGGCCTGCCCTATGTGGCCATTCACCGCATATCTGAAGGCTGGGCGCGCCAACAATCCGTTTATGCCTCTTTGCACCTTGAATCTCCGTTTATGCGCATTTCAGGCCTTACGGAGTTTGAAGAGGGCCGCTATATATTGGAAATAGACCTTCCTCGGCCTAAGGCCATGACCTCTTCAAAAGAGGTAGAAATCTACCCTCCCCATGTCCAATTGTCCGTCGCTCTGAGCGGCGTAGATCCCGAAGGTGCGGAGGGAAATTACCAATCCTGGCGCACGGGATTACCTGTTGCCAATAAGGGCTGGACCAACCCTTTTACATGGACCAGGGCACAAACCCAAGAGGCCTGGCAAGCGGAACTTGACCGCGCTCAAGTCAAGGGCGGTTCAGAAGCACAAAAGCGCATCTACGCCACAGCCCTCTACCACGCCTTCAGTGTGCCCAATTTGTGGAGCGATGCCGATGGCCGTTACCGCGGCATGGACAACGCCATCCATCAAGACCCAGAACACCCCCACTACACGGTCTTTTCACTTTGGGACACCTACCGAACCGCGCACCCGCTCTACCTCCTCACCCAGCCCGAACGGGCCATGGACTTCATCGAAACCATGCTGGATCACTACGACCAAACGGGACGTTTACCCGTTTGGGAGCTAGCCGCAAACGAAACCAACTGCATGATTGGGTACCACAGCGTGAGCGTGATCGCAGACGCTATCGCCAAAGGCTTTCCCGTGGATGTTGACCGTGCTTTGAAGGCTATGATTGGGACGGCAGAATCGGATGTGTTTGGACTCCCCACCTACCGTGAACAAGGCTACCTCAGCATTCAGGACGAGTCTGAATCTGTGTCCAAAACCCTCGAATACGCCTACGACGACGCGTGTATCGCTTGGACGGCCGCCAAAGCGGGAAAGGACTCTATTGCGGATCATTTTTGGCAACGTTCACAGGCTTGGATATCCTTGCTGGATCCGGAGACCGGTTTGGCTCGGCCACGCGACAATGGAACCTTCCTGAAACGCTATGAACCACGCGAGGTCAACAACAACTTCACCGAAGCCAACGCCTGGCAATACAGCTTCTCGCCCATCCATGACCTCAAGCGCTGGCAAGACATGCTGGCCCAATCAGGATTTAGCTTAGAGGGCCAACTGGACGCCTTGTTTAACGCACCTTCCCAAACAGTGGGTCGCGATCAAGCCGACATCACAGGCTTGATTGGTCAGTATGCGCATGGAAACGAGCCGAGCCACCACATCGCTTGGCTCTATGCCGCCACCGGACACCCGGAAAAAGGACAGGCCCGTGTTCGGGAGATTCTAGAAACCATGTACAGCGACCAGCCCGATGGATACCAAGGAAATGAGGATTGCGGCCAGATGTCGGCATGGTACGTCATGAGCTCTTGGGGTTTGTATCCCTTGGTTCCCGGCGAGGCCCAATATGCCTTGGCAGCACCCTTGTGGGAATCCGTTCACCTGCCCAAGGTGGGCGCAGACGGTGTTACTTTCAACCGAATAGGCCAAGGGCCTTATCTCGAAGGCCGCCTGCCCAAAAATCAGCTACTGAGCTCTGAAGTTCCCACCTATCATACCTACCTAAGTCAAGCCGACCTGGAAGTGCAACCTGAACATTACTTCTTGACACGAAGCGCCATACCAGAATTCGAAAAAAATTGGTCCACGTACGCCAATATGCACCCCTATGTAGACCGCCGCGATTTGGACCTCTTGCCTGCGCCACGTATTGAGGTCGCTCGGCGTTTTGAAGGAAGTACAACGGCTAGCGTGTGGATGACCCCCTCCTTGCAAGCACCAGCTCAACGGATAGTGACGGAAAGCCAAAGCATTCAAATTTCCTCGGAACCCGGCCACTCCAGCACTGCGTACACCACCAAGAAGCCAAACGACTGGAGCGTTCGCGTCTTGGAAGGACAGCCCAACCCCCAATACAGCCCAGGCGAGGCCGCACTGATAGACGGCGTTCGGGGGGATGTCGATTGGCGTAAGGGCGAATGGTTTGGACTTCAAGGGCAGGACCTATCCGTACTCGTTACACCTCCCACTCCCAAACGTTTCAAACGTTTAGAAGTAGACCTCAGCCTCCTCCATGACCAGCGCTCTTGGATCACCTACCCTAAGCGCGTGGAGATGTACCTCATCAAAGCCAATGGGGAGGAATGGTTGGCGGCTTGGTCCGATTACGAGGAGATTGAAGACATCCCGGCGGAAATCATGCATTGGCGCACCGATTACATGGACCAAGGCCCCCGCATGCGCCCCAAAATCGCAGGGATCCGTTTTGTGTTCAAGAATGCCGGCCCACTCCCCGACTGGCATTTGGGCGCTGGGGGTGAAACCTTCATTTTCATCGACGAAATCTCCATTCAAGAATGAGACCGCTTTTGGTGGGCCTTCTTGCGGCCGGAGCGGTGAGCGCTGCAGGTCAGCATTTAAAGGATGTCAACGTCTTTCTGGGGACGGAACGCATGGGCCACACTTTTCCAGGAGCCGTCGTACCCTTTGGCATGGTGCAGCTGAGTCCAGATACGCGTTTGGTCCCCTATGCCCTGCCGAATGGCGCCTATAACCCCGAGGTATATGGCTATTGTGCGGGGTACCAGTACGAAGACGGGACCATTTTTGGCTTCAGTCACACGCATTTCAGCGGAACGGGGCACAGCGATTTAGGGGATTTTTCTCTGCTTCCTGTGAAGAAAGGAGAATCCCTTCGCCCAGGAGATGGGAAGGATCCCGGTACGGGCTACTTCGAAACTTTTGACAAGCAAACAGAGGCCGCTGAGCCAGGCTATTACCGCGTGCAGTTGGAACGTTCGGGCGTTTTGGCGGAGCTCAGCGCAAACACCCACACGGGCTTTCACCGCTATACCTACCCCGCCGAGGATAGTGCCGCCCTTCTGCTTGATCTCGTCAACGGCATTTACGGATACGAAGGGAAAGTCCTGTGGTCGAGCCTTCGCGTGGAAAATGACACCCTGATTACGGGCTACCGCCATGTGTCGGGCTGGGCACGCGATCGCTACATCTACTTTGCGGCGTCCTTTAGCCGGCCCATTCAGCGCTACCGGCACCAGAAGGACGACCAAACGCCCTACCGCGGCTTTTACCGCCGATTCAAGGAGTTTGAGAACTTTCCCGAGATGGCCGGCCGAGCGGTGCGAGCAGAATTCACCTTTGCCCCAGACGAAAAACCTTTAGAAGTGGTTTTTGCCCTCAGTGGGGTTTCAACAGCCGGCGCGCTCGCCAACTTGCGAGCGGAAGCCATGCCCTTTCAGGTGGCCATGGAGGTGGCTCAAGGGCACTGGAATGCGCAGTTGAATCGGATTCAAGGGGAATTCCTGTCGCAAGCGGACCAAACCACTTTCTATACCGCACTCTATCACAGCATGATGGCCCCCCACGTCTTTCAAGATGTCGATGGGCTATACCGCGGCTTGGACGGCAATATCCACCAAGCGGAGGCCTTCACTAATCTGACCGTGTTCTCCCTTTGGGACACCTACCGCGCTCTCCATCCTTGGTTCAATTTCTTTCAACCGGAACACAACCGGAACGCCGTATTATCCATGCTCGCCCACGGCGAGCAGAGCGTGCACCAAGCCCTGCCGGTCTGGAGTCACTGGGCCAATGAAAACTGGTGCATGATCGGCTACCATGGCGTGAGTGTGTTAGCGGATGCCGCGGCCAAGGGCATGACGGGCGTAGACTGGGACCAAGCCCTGAAGCTGGCCGTGAGCTCCTCCAGCTGGCGTGGCTACGACGGCTTGGGCGAGTACATGGACAAGGGCTATGTGCCGGAAGATGTCGTGGGTGCATCGGTGAGCAAGACCTTAGAATATGCCTACGACGATTGGTGCGTCGCAGAGCTCGCTCGACGTCAAACCCCCTATCATAATTTCTATACAGGAACGGATCATCCCAATATTCGGCTGAACAAAGCCTACCTGAAGCGTTCACAAGCGTTTAAAAACACTTTTGACCCGAGTATTCGCTGGGCACGCCCCAAGCTCAGCAGCGGAGCCTACAAGGCGGAATTTGACCTACTAAGCACCCACAACCAAGGCTTCATTGAAGGGAATGCTTGGAATTATAGCTTTTACGTGCCGCATGACGTACCTGGTTTGATGCAAGTCATGGGCGGAGAGAAAGTCTTTGTGCAGCGTTTGGACTCCTTATTCACGATGGAATTGCCCGACGAAGCCATTGCGCACACAGAGGATGTCACCAGGGACGGCATCCTAGGGAACTATGTGCACGGCAATGAGCCTTCTCACCACATTCCCTACCTCTACAATTGGACGGGTAATCGGTCGAAGACGCAGTATTGGGTCCGTACGATATGCCGCGACATGTATGGCCCTGAAACGGATGGCCTTTGTGGCAACGACGATGCCGGCCAAATGTCCGCCTGGTATCTCTTCAGCTCCTTGGGCTTCTACCCGGTGACACCCGGTTCGGCCACCTATGAGTTGGGCAGCCCCAGCGTGAAAAGCGCCAACATTCAGTTAGAGAATGGCAACGTGCTTCGCATAGAAACCGTCAAGCAATCGCCCAAAAACGTATATGTGAAGGAAGTGCTTTGGAACGGTCAGCTCCTACCCGGTCACAGCATCTACCACCAACAACTTATCCAAGGAGGCACGCTTACTTTTGTCATGTCTCCCAAACCCCAGAATTAATGCACATTTCGCTTCGTTCCCTGGCTATGATGGCTGGGTTGATGGTCTCTTTTGCTGCGTTCGCGCAACCTATTCCGCATCCCAACAATGGACGTGTCTTTGAGGAGGCTTTTGTCCCCAGGGTCTATATGACCTTGCCCGCGGATACGATGGCTTGGATTCTGCAGAATGTGACCAGCGACAGGGAATGGCACGCACAATTTGTTCATGTCCACAATGGGCAGGCCGATACCATGCATGATGTGGGGTTTCGACTTCGAGGGAACACTTCACGGTATTCGGGGAAAAAGTCCTTCAAGGTGAGTTTCAACAGCTTCACGCCAGGCACGCGTTGGGAAGGCCTCAAGGAATTGAATCTGAACGGAGAGCACAATGACCCCAGCATGAGCCGAGCGCGGATAGGCTGGCATTTGCTGAGCGACTTGGGGTTAAGCGCTTCGCGTACGAGTCACGTTCGGCTCTACATCAATGGCGACTACTACGGCCTTTATGCCAACGTGGAGCACATCAACGATGACTTCGTAGAGCGACGCTACGGTGGAAAGGCCGGCAACCTATACAAGTGCTTATGGCCTGCCACCCTGGAGTATCTATCCAACGACCCGAACGATTACAAATTCACCTCCAGCGGCCGGCGTGCATACGAGCTGAAAACCAACGAGGCCGCGGATGACTACAGCGATTTGGCCCACTTCATCCAGGTACTGAATCAGACGCCCTTGGCCGACCTTCCTTGCGCACTTGAGGACGTTTTTGATGTCAATGAATACCTCTACACGTTGGCGGTCGAAATCAGCATCGGCCATTGGGACAACCATGCCAACAATAAGAACAATTTTTACCTCTACCACTCCCCCGTGGACGGCTTGATGCATTACATCGCCTACGACTTGGACAATACATTGGGAGTGGATTGGATTAACCAAGACTGGACGTCCAAGAACATTCATGCCTGGGGGGATCAAAACAATAATTATCCCATGTACCACCGCATTACATCGGTCCCCGAATACAAACTACGCCTTCAAGTATTCTTGGAGGAGGTGAACGCTCAAATATCCTCCAACGCTTTCGTCAATCGCTCCTTGGGCTATCGCAGTCAAATGTTGGGCTATGTCGCGGCGGACCCGGCCTATCCCTTGGATTATGGCTACGACTCCACCGATTTCTATGAGGCCTGGCATGTGGCCGCAGGCGGGCATGTAAAAAAGGGAATTTTTCCCTTTATCAATCAGCGCGTGGGTCATACCCAAAATCAATGGCTGGCTGGGAATGCGAAACCGATACTTTGGAGGCCCCGACTGATGGGAGCGAGCAACCAAGCGCCCGTAAAGGTCAGCGTAGTGGTCATGGATGAAGGCACTCCCACCTCTGTGTTGCTCCAATACCGCCCAGCTGGAAGCACCGTTTGGACGTCCACCGATCTCTATGACGATGGACTGCATGGGGATGGTGCCGCGGGAGACCGGACCTACGGGAACCAATTTTCCGTCTCGACTTCCGTCACGGAGGTTGAATACCGATTTGTGGCGCAAGACGCCCAAGGGCTGCTGGGCACCTGGCCTTGCACGTATACGACGCATTCACTGCACCCATTTCCAGCCATCGTGATTAATGAAGCCCAGAGCGCAAATCAAAATACGGTATATGACCAAAACGGGGATGACTCGGATTGGTTGGAGCTCTACAACCTCGGTGCTTCCAGTGCGCCATTGGTGGGCCTCACCCTCACTGACGACCCAAGCAATCCGGGTGCATTTCGCTTCAAAAGTGGCAGCATCGGAGGGAACGCACACGCGATGGTGTGGGCAAGTGGCGACACGAGCCAATACCTCGACCATGCTTCGTTCAAGCTGAGTTCTGGGGGTGAATTTTTGGGATTGTATTTTCTTGATAATCAAGGAACTTACCACCTTTTAGATGAAGTTCAGATTCCAGCCTTGGCTCCTGATCATTCGTATGGACGATTGACCGATGGGCATGCCCAATGGGTGGTCTTTGCGGAACATCCGACTCCCTTGATGCCCAATGCCGGATCCTTGAAGACGGAAGACAAGACAGCCATGGCCTGGATGGCTGCACCCAACCCCTTCCGAGCGGGCACATGGATTCAATCCCCCGAAAATAGCCCGGCGCAGGTTGAAATCACCAATGCCCTGGGTCAAGTGGTTCAGCAATTCCAGGGAGAGGGACCCTTCTATTGGGCCGGAGACACCCCGGGCATATACTGGCTACGCATTACTACCGCATCCGGCGTCCAGGTGCTTCCAGTTGTGCAGGAGTAAGCTAGAGGGCTAGAGGGCTAGAGAGCTAGAGGGCTAGAGGGCTAGAAAGCTAGAGGGCTAGAGGGCTAGAGAGCTAGAGAGCTAGAGGGCTAGAGGGCTAGAGAGCTAGAGGGCTAGGAAGCTAGAAAGCTTGTGGGTGAAAAATGTGGCGGCCAGGAAACGCATACGTTTTTAAATGCTTCCTACCTTGCCTGTTCCCGCGAGACGTTCTCACGCTTCAACACTCCACGCCATGAAACACCTCTTTCCGCTCTGTCTTTTGACCATCGTTGCTTGCAGCTCTCCCAGCGGAGAAGAGGAGGTCGTTGGCGCAACCTCAGAAGATGTGGCACCTCAAAATTTCTTATCCGACGACGAAGTTCTCGACGGTTGGGATTTACTCTTTGATGGCAGCAGCTTGAACGGCTGGCACATGTATGGAGGTTCGGCCACCGAAGGGTCTGGATGGACTGTGGAGCATGGCGCCATCACTTTTGGACCGCAACCTGAAGATGGACACGATCTCGTAAGTGATGCCGAATATGCCAATTTCCACCTGAGTTTGGAGTGGAAAATTTCCGAGGGAGGCAACAGCGGAATCCTGTTTTACGTGAAAGAGGACCCACAATACCCCTACCCTTGGATGACCGGGCCAGAAATGCAGGTTTTAGACAATGGCGGTGAGGGCAACCCTGGCCACGCCGATGCCGCCACAACCAAGCACCGCGCGGGCGACCTTTACGATCTCGTGGCCTGCTACGAAGACCTGATTCACCCTACCGGGGAATGGAATCACGTCGAAATCATCGCGAACAACGGAGATATCACATTCGTAATCAACGGTGTAATTGCCATGGAAACCACCATGTGGAACGAAGAATGGGACGCCATGGTGGAGGGATCCAAGTTTGTGGCCACCCCCGACTTTGGTACATTTTCGAGCGGGAAATTGTGCTTGCAAGACCATGGAAGCCAGGTCTGGTACCGCAATATTAAGATCAAGAAACTCTGAATATTTGAGTTGTTTAGAGCCATACTTTTCAACGAAAACCGCCTCCTTGCCGAGGCGGTTTTTTAAGCGTTAAACATTTATACGTACGATTTCAAAAAACTATACGTACTTTTATCGTATGGACAAGAAACTCACCCTGAAAATGTCAGAACAGGCGATTGACGCCGGGAAAAAGTATGCTGCGCACCATGAGACGAGCCTTTCTCGTTTGGCCGAGGCTTTCTTCGCCAGTTTGGAAACCAAATCACCGACCATTGACCCGAGCATACTCGCCTTGCAACTCCATCCATCGCGGCCCTTCCCCATGGATCGGGATCCGCAACAAGAGTACCGGGACTACATTCTCTCGAAGAATTCATGAATCGGGTCTTCGTAGACACCAATGTGGTGCTCGACATTGTACTTAGTCGGGAAGGCTATTTTTATGCTTCTGCGGCCTGTGTCTCCGTCCTAAAGGCCTCCAAAGTGGCCATGTTCGTCTCTCCCATGGCGTTGGTGCACATCTACTACCACGCTAGGAAATGGAGCAGTCCCATAGAGGCTAAATCCAAGATTCAAGCTTTATTGCGCGAATTTCAAGTGAGCCCTGGCACTGAAAATGTTATTCAACTGGCTTTGGGCTTTGAGTTGACGGATTTGGAAGATGCCGTGCAGTGCGCCTATGCCCTTCAAGCACAATGTGAGTACATTGTCACACGAAACACCAAAGATTTTAAACGCGGCCCCCTACCATGCCTCACCCCCATGGAGATGAAGGCACAACTTGAAGTACTTTAACCCTATGGTCTCTACCTCAACCTTCTTCGGCGTTCTTACAGCAATCTTTTTATGGCACTCGCCGCAAAAGGCGACCGAAGGTCACCCAAGTCGAGGTGAAATCCGCAAAGAGGTTCGCGCTTGGCAGAAGGAACAGAAAAGAGCGTTTTCCGACCCGGCCACCAGCCCATTGGATTCTGCTGCGCTCGCCCAATTCAAAAGACTACCCTTCTATCCCATTAATTATGGCGCCTATCAGGCTGTGAAATGGGAGCGCTGTGCTGATTCCACGTGGTTTGAAATGCCGACCACGACGGCGCGCAAACCCATCTACCGGAAATACGCCACGCTGTATTTTACCCATTCCGACGGCCAAACCTATTCGCTCATAGCCTACCAATCCCAGGCCTTGCTGGACAAGGAAGAATATGAAAATTACCTGTTTGTACCCTTTGGAGACGCAACGAACGGTTCTGACACATATGGGGGTGGCCGCTATGTGGAAGTCACGCGAGGTGAATGGATTTTGGACTTCAATAAGGCCTACAATCCCTACTGTGCCTATTCGGGGCGCTACTCCTGCCCCAAAGTGCCCCACGAGAACATCCTCTCCATTCCCATCTTGGCGGGCACCAAGTATGCGGGACAGCATTAAAAATGGTTGATAGCGGATACCCTTTAAGCCATCCGTGCAAGATTTACGCCTCCCAAGGATTTCCCGCCCGGAGGTCTCGCAAGGCCTCATAGCGGAGTCGCACAGCCCACGCCGCATAGGCGCTGACCTTGAATCCAACCCGGCCATCCAAAAGCCCACCGCGAAGGACAAAATGTTTGAAAAACCGGAATCCGGGTTTTACCCACCAGTGGTAGAGGGTGATCGCTCCCATCCTTTGGTCATAATCCCTCGATTGCCATGCAGCGTACCGGCGTAATTTCTTTTCCCAAGCGGGAATACCCTTAAATGTGTCGTGGTTCAGTTTTCCGCGCAACTTCCCTACTCTTCCAGATGTTTCGATTTCTGCATGGACATGCTTCTCTTGGTAGCGGCAGGTATCGCGTTGAAAGAGCCGAATCACCTTATCTCCTTGCCACCCACTGTAGCGCACCCGCTTTCCCAGGAAATGATTGGCCCGATACATCCAAAATCCGCATTCCATGGGATCCCGCCCATCCTTGACACGGCGCAATTCCTGCTGAAGAGAAGGTGATAGCCATTCGTCCGCATCGAGCAAGAGAATCCATGGATGCGATGCCTGGGGTATGGCCCAGTTCTTTTGAGAGGCCGAATTCTGGTACTCCCTTTGAAGGATTTTTGCACCGAATCTCTGGGCAATCTTCAGCGTCCCATCTGTGCTGAAGGAATCCACCACAAGAATTTCATCGGCCAATGCTGCAGCCGAAGAGAGGCAACGTTCGAGTACATCCTCTTCGTTGTAGGTGGGTACCAGCAGCGTCCATTTCATAAAACGAAGGTACACAAAGGGCTAGAGAGCTGGAGGGCTGTGGGGCTGGAGGGCTGGAGGGCTGGAGGGCTAGAGGGCTAGAGGGCTAGAGGGCTAGAGGGCTGTGGGGCTGGAGAGCTAGAGGGCTGGAGAGCTTTGCCTGCAGTTCTCCTCATTCAGCCCATAGCCCCATTGAGCTTATCCATTCTTTCACCCCTTATTCCCTCACGCTTTCTACCCAGTGCTACCTTTACGCCATGCAGCCAGCCCCCTATACCCGTTTGGCGCACCTTGGCGAATCCCTTTTTAAGGATCGCGCCTCCAAGTTCTATGCCTACGCATTTCCATGCCATACCATGGAGGAATTTGAAACCCAATTGGCCGAATTAAAAAAGGCACATCCCAAAGCGCGGCACTTCTGTTGGGCCGCACGCTGGGGCAACCCCTTAGAGGAACGTTCCAACGATGGTGGGGAACCCGCTCATTCCGCGGGAACACCCATCCTTCACGCGCTGCAGAGTGCCCAATTGGAGCAGTCCGCAGCGGTGGTGATCCGTTACTTTGGCGGGACAAAACTGGGCGTGTCCGGGCTCATTCATGCCTACAAAACGGCCACCTTAGAGGCCATCTTGCAAGCAGGACAGGTGGAGATGATCCCGAAAGTATCTCTTCATTGCACGCTCCCCTATTCTGCATTAGGGGCATTGGAAAGCATCGCCCGGCTATGCAACGGGAATCTGCATTCGCAAGATTTTGGGGTGGAATGCCGTTTGGTGATGGAGGTCCCATGGGACGAGTGGCCCCGATGCGAAGTGAGTTTGCGCGAGCAATCCCACATACTATGGACGCGTCAAGCTGGGTTTTCCAGCTCGACCACATAGCCTTGTGCGGCAGCCATGAAGGTCTCCAATACAGGAAATTGACTCATGAGGTACCTGGTCTCGGCTACCGGCATTTCAAGCACCACCGACTCCTCTGTGAAAAGCACCTCATAGTGGCATGCTTGGTTATTCATTGCTTCATTCCATCCCAGAATGGCTGGGCCCTGGTGGTGAGAAAGGACTTCATTCCCTTGGCGCAAAATAAAGGTTCCGCGAAGCACGAGATAGTAGCTCTTAATGGGCTCTTCATTCGGCTCCAATGCATCCAACCCTTCAAAAAAATCCATATGAACCGCGACAGCTAATTGCCTGAGCGCATGCATAGGTATAGACTCAAAAGGACGGATGCGCTTTAATTCGTCAGCCATTCTTTGAACAGCAGAATCAAGTGTCATCTGTTTGGGTATAAGGTTAACCGAAACTAAATCGAGATTTCGAGACAGCCGTTCACCTCTTTTTCGAAAAAATTAGACAAGAATAGGGAGCGTGCAGCCACCTAGTCGAAATAGATCAATACAATCATCAAGGCCCCATAGGCGAGGAAGAAGCCCATATACCGCCAATCTATGCGCTCCCCAAATCGCAGGCGAAAAGCGGAAACATTGATGACCGTGGAGAAATTCGTAAGGATGCTATGCAGGAGGACCCCACCCCAAGAAATGCAGAGGGCTGAAAAGCCTTGACCCATGATGCTGAGCAGGGCCTGCTCCCCCATAGATTGGATGTTTTCCCTGGATTTCAGCCCCTTCCATTGCCGTTGAACCTGGGTCAAGAATGCGACCGCGAGGGTGATAAAAACACCATATTCGGTCAACAGCAAGGTGTTCCACACTCCGTGTTCCTGCTGAACCATACCAATGATTGGATAGTAGGTTCCCCAGATGAAACCAATGAAAAATGGGATCCAACGCTGCACCCTTTTCAGGGCCATCCAGGTCTCACGGTCTTTCCACCATAAGACCACCTGAGCGAGCAGAAGGGTCAATGTGACCAGGGTGCGCATCACCCCCAAATTCTCGCCCAAAACAAAGTATCCAATCATGGCCCCGAAAAAGAGATGTACGCTGCCGCCAAAAAAGACCAAACGGGAGGGCAATTGACTGAGGCTTGTGGCAAAAAGCAATAAACCCAAGCCTCCAAACATCCCCAACCAAACGGTCAGCCCTTCCAGCACGTTCCAGCTGCCAAAACCCGGCAGGGAATAGCCCATGGCCCAGGTCACGCCGCACAAGGCGAACAAAGCGACCAGTGAACGAATCAACAACATGGCTAGAGGTGTCGTCTGCATTCCGCGTGCGCGCCAGAGCGTATTGGCTCGTGCGAATAGGAGGATGCTGGCCAGCTCTGCGCCGGCCGACCACGTGGGTCCGTCCACACTCTCAAGTACGGATTCTAACGGGGAATACATTGCGGGCGCAAAGATGAATGCTTTTTTTGAGGTACATTTCGTGTACCTAATCCCATTCTTTTGAGACGTACACTATGCCTACCACCCCCCTTAAGCGCGCATTAATTCGGCAGTTTGGTCGACCCATTCTGACCAAATCCGACGCCCTAGATTTAGAAACGGCTATTTTTGAATCCACGGGAGAAATGGTGAGTTACAATACCATCCGTCGTTTTTTTGGGCTTGCTCAGGGAGGAGAGCCTCGCACAAGTGTCCTCAATATTTACTCGCGCTACCTGGGATTTCCAAGCTATATGGACTTTCACCGTTCGATTGAACGGCACACTTTTTATAACCTCTGGACGCAAACCTTAACCAAAACGGAATGGACCCAAGAGGAACGTGAAAAACTGGTACTCGCGGCGATCCAGGAAGATCGCACGAGTCAGTCCGTATTACTCTATATCCTTCATGAGACCCTGGCGGAGGCTCCGTATGAGGAGTGGCTTCCATGGCTCCAATGCGATGCTTGGAATTTCAATGAGAATAGCAATGGGGTAAAGATGTTTTTCACCAACACCTTGGGGCATTTACTGCGTCAACGCGTGCAGTCCAAACATGAAGCCGAAGCATTCATTGCCTTTCCCAAAATTGTTGAATGGGCCGTCCATTTTTTCACGGATTACAGCACCCTACTCAATGGGTACTTCATGCATGTCATGTATGCCCTCCATCAAAAAACCGGCGGTGACATTTATACATACGGCATGATGAGCATGCGTTGTTTATTCTTAGGGGATTATCCCAGTGCACTTCCGCACCTGGATGCCATCATCTCATTGGGATACGACCACACTCGTTACCCCATCTTGAACTCACGCTTCTTTGCTAGTGTATACATGGCCCATTGGGTTCGCCAAGAGGCCATTTCTCCGCAGATCCAATTGGACTTTGCCGAAGCATTCAATGCGGCACCCCCACATATGCACCACTTATTAGGCATGGAGGCTTTTCCCGTTATGGCCTTACTAGGTTACGGGAAGGATGTGGTCCAAATTTCCCTTCAGTTCAAGGCTTTTGACGCAGAACGCGTTCACTGGAGTGCCGCCCTCGATCTGGACACCACCCGATTGGCTTTGATGATTGCTTATGCGGACGCCGGAGATTTTGAGCGATTCCATGAAATGGAAACACTTATTCAACCGGAGAATTGGTACATCTCCTATCGAGATTATCAGGAAGCACTGTATGCCTGCGCGGAGATTCGATTGGGACGAAGTAAGCCAAAGTTTCAAACTTCACTCCACCGCTTTCCCGGACTCGCAACTCTAGCCTCTATCCCCCGGAAAGACGGAGTATAGCCTTCTCTTTTGAAAAGAAAAAGCCGGCAAATTGCCGGCTTCTGGTTTGGTATGAGGCTTGGGTGGGATTTCCTAAGCGTTTCATTTGACTCAAAGAAAGTACATAGCGTGTACTTTCTGGGTACAAATTGGGTACATGTGAGACAATATGTCTTTTTTCTACTGACAAAACCCTTTTGAGCGCGGATATTTTCGTGTGCAGGCGGGGGCTGCGGGTGTTTTCTTGGGCCGGCATGTGCGCGCGGCGAAGGTCGAAGGGCCGGGTGTTTCAGACTCGGGATGAAACATTTCATCCCGGTACCTGAGAATCTTTGGCACTAAACCTGGGTCAATTGGAATCGAATCCCCTTTTCCCCGGCTGTAAAATCCACGGCATTCCAGCTAATTAAGGTGGCTAGCGCGCACTCTACAGCTTTAGCGGGCAATTGGGTTCGTTTTATGAGTTGGGAAACGGATAAACCCGATTCCTTGGGTGGTGGGGGCGAACTTTGCGCCGCCGCCTTTCCTTCAATAGTGTCAAAGCCTTCCGACCCCTCCCATTCACGAAGAACCGTTAATACCTTTTGATCCTCCTTGGTGAGCGATTTGGGCACCTCCACGGTTCGCCAATACTCCATTAGCACCCCATTGGCCCGAAAATTCGCCGCTCCCTGCCGGAAGTAGGCACACCACTCGCGCGGCCCACTTCCCTCCTCTTCATGGGCTTCATGCGGCAGGGTGACTGATTTCGGAACGTGAATCGCCAAAATGGTTTTGCCATCTACCTCGATGGCCTCGGCCCGAAAATCCACCCGAGGACGAGTGTGCAGATCCGCAGCCCCATCGATCATGTACAGCTCCTCTTCCCCCCGCACGCCGGCCACCACTCCGTTGTCTTTGACACCGATAAAAATGGTCCCTCCATCCGTGTTGGCAAAGGCGACAAGGGTTTTGGCAATTTTCCGTTGGCTGTCCACGCGAAATTTGAACTCCCGCGTTTGGCTCTCACCCTGTCGAATTTCCTGCATTGCATTCATGACCTTCCGAATGTACAACCGTCCCTTTTGTACTTTTAAGCATGTCCTTTCTATCCGAATTCAAATCCTTCGCCCTCAAACGCAACGCCCTAGACCTTGCCATCGGGGTGGTTATTGGCGCTTCGTTTCAGTCTGTTGTGGATGCCTTGGTGAACAATCTGCTCATGCCTCCTATTCGAGCCCTGAGCGGGACGCTTCCCGGCGAAGCCTGGGAACTCACCTTGGGGGAACTCACGTTTGGGATTGGTGCCCTTTTCAACGCCATCCTTCAGTTTGTCCTGGTCGCCCTTGCCGTATTTTTTCTCGTGAAGGGCCTGAATGCCATACACTTACGCGAAGAAGAAAAGAAACCCGCTCACAAGGCTGACC
>ERZ891134.612-NODE-612-length-28511-cov-6.139022_pt1 | contig 28511 bp, 22 predicted proteins | sample MGYA00520888_ERZ891134 | MGnify/ENA primary metagenome ERZ891134 (study PRJEB32303, sample SAMEA104408692) | aquatic metagenome | biome: Brackish water; feature: Coastal; material: water | place: Baltic Sea | collected 2014-10-23 | depth 10 m ... | reverse complement strand
GCATCATTAGTGAAACTGATAACACCTGTGCTACTATCATAACTTAAATCACCACTGACGCTGATTGCCGCTCTGGCTCTTGCATCTGTGTAATATAAATTTGTTGAACCTTCTGATACATTGTCAGTGTCGCCGCTCCAACTAATAACACCTGTGCCGTTATTATACGATATTGGCGCACTAGCACTGATTAATGCTCTAGTTGTTGCATCACTTGGTGCGTCAATTGTTAGTTGAGATCCAGTGATAGAAGTTGTTATGTTAGTACCGCCTGCTATTGTAAAGGTATCTGTGTTTGTGGTTGCTGTATAAGATGTAGAATCTGCATTTATTGTTTTGATAATATTCTGACTGCTACCTAGATCTGAATTTGTAACAGTGATAACGTTTGCTGATTGTGATACAGTAACACCAGTACCTCCTGCAATTTTTCTAAAATTATGATATGTTGTTGCACCTGCTGTTCTAGAGCCACCGTATACTGATTCTCCACTTGCCGCTACTGATTCAATTGAGCCAGATACGCCTCTATTTGTTAATGGATATTCTGTGCCATTTATAACACCGTATATTTCGCTGTTTCTAGCAAAAATTACACTATCAGGTGTGTCGCCATCACCAAATACATTTGCACTTGTTTGAGAATCATCGTCTGCACCTGTGGCATATTGAGTTGCATTAGTAATGTCTTTTAATAATAAATGATTAACACCTATACCACCGTTTTCAGTGGTTGTTAATAGTGTTGCATTTGTTGATGCATTAGCATCATTTAATTGATCTCTAACTACAAATCCTGAATTAGATAATGTGTTGCCTTTTGCAATATCAATAAAAACAATCTCTTCTGCTTCAACTCTTAATATTCCTGAGCCGGCTCTAATAGCAGTTTTAAAATTTGTCCCTGTATCAAAGAATATATCACCGCCAGTGTCAAACTCAATATCATTTTCTTTGTATATACTGCTACCGATTGTTAATGTACCGCCGCTGTTTATAACAGGACCTACACTGGAATCAAATGTTAATTGTGATTCTACTGTTTGTGCGGCACCTGTTCTTCTAAGTACGCTCGAATCTACTTGAATACTATCTGCATTAACTGTGATACCACCACCGCCTGCTCCAACAATATCAAATGTTCTATCTGAATTTAAATCACCGCCACCTGTTAGACCGTTACCTGCTGTTAAATTTCTTGTTAGTGGTGCCTTTGTGGCAATTGAATTTGTTAATGTTGTATTAAGTGCGGCATCGTTACCTAATGCTGTTGCAATTTCATTTAATGTATCTAGTGTTGCTGGTGCACCACCTTGTAAGTTTGAAATAGCATTTTCAACATAGGCTGTTGTGGCTACTTTTGTACTGTTATCTGCATTTGCCTGTGTACTTGCAGTTGTACTTGCAGTACCTGTTAAATCCACAGAACCTGTAAATGTTTTTGTGCCACCTATAGTTTGATTGCCGGCAGTTCTAACAACTGTGGTGTCAACAGCAATATCACCTGCGGTGTAGTCAATACCATCACCGCCAGTTAATTCTGCATCTATTCTTGTGCCAACTGCACTATTAAAATCTGTAATTTGTGAACTTGGTATTGCTATGCTTACATCTGTTGCATTAGTTAATTGTCCTTGTGCGTTTACAGTATATGTTGGTATTGCTGTAGCACTACCATAACTTCCTGCGTTAACGGCTGTGTTAGTGATGCTTACTGTACCAGAACTTGTAATAGGATTCGGTGATGTTGTTATACCTGTACCACCTGTTACACTTACCAATGTACCCGGTGCATTACTTGTTACCCATGCTGTTGTGGCTACTTTTGTACTGTTATCACTACCTGCTACTGTGGGTGCTGTTAACTCTGTGCTGAAATCTGTTGCTTGAGTAATTGTTGCTGGTAAACTAAATGTACCACTACCGCTTGTATATGTTATTTGGCCACTTGTACCGGCAAACAATGCTCTGACTTCTGCATCAAAATCTGTAACTTGCGTATGCGGTATTGCAATTTGTGTTGTTGATGCACTTGTTATTCTACCTTGCTGATCAACTGTGAATGTGCCTACACCTGTTGCACTTCCGTATGTATTAGGAGTAACTGCTGTGTTGTCTAAATTAAAAACAAGTGTGTTAGCAACATCGTTATAAACTGCTGTTATGCCTGTACCACCGGAAGCCATTGCGCCAACTCTGTCGTCGACTGCTTCTGAAAAATCTGTTATCTGAGAGGCCGGTATTGCAATATTTACATCAGCCGCCGCTGTTAATTGTCCTTGTGCGTTTACAGTATATGTTGGTATTGCTGTTGCACTACCATAACTTGCGGCTGTTACCGCTGTATTTGTAATGTTGTATGATCCAGCACTATATGTTAAGCCTGTACTTGCTGAAAAATGTGCTTGTACTTCTGCGGCACTTGGACCTGTATATGTTAATGTATTACCAGAGTATATAACACTTCCGTCACCACCTGCGTCAACAACATTTAATACTCCTGTGATAGGTGCTGACGTTGTTAATGCAGAACCGTCCCAAGTTATTGTTGCATTTGCAGTTGTTTGACTTAATTGTAAGGTTGCTGTTGCACCAGTTCTATCATAGTTGACAATTATGCTGTCATCTGCAACTCTGAGTTGATCTGCTCTTTCACTGATTGATTGGGCATTAAATACTATATTACCCGGTGATCTAAATATACCTTTTTTGTCTGCCATTAATTACTCCGATTGCAACATTGCTTTAACATATTTATCAGATTATGGCATTTTTTTAGGATACAAAAAAAAGCACCTTCCGAAGAAGGTGCTTAATTCGTTTAAGTAAAACTAATACTTACTTGAATGAGACGTTTGAAAGTCCAATTTCACCTAAGTAGTCAGCCGCGTTACCCAATGAACTTGCTGTGTTAGTAAGTTCTAAGTAACCGTATCTTGTCATAAATGACACTACTGGTTCAAATGTACTTGGATCCATAACTGGACCTGTGCTCATTAATGGAATGTAAGGACAGTAGAATGCTGGAGCATCTGTTTCAGATGAACCTTTATATCCTACTAGTACTGCTGTTCCATCAGCCGCATAGTTGTCAACAAATACTTTAACAGTACCGTTTAATGTACCTACAAACTTACTGTTTGTTGGAGCATCAAAAGGACCTTCTGTACTTCTAACAAATGTTGAAGTTGTTGCAGATTGTAGTATTGTTAAAGCCTGTGGACTTACAACAACATAGTTACCTGCGCCTCTTCTTGTTCTAGCGGCAATCAAGTTTGCAACTCTGTTGATAAGAATTGCCAAGATTGCGTGTCTTTCACCGATATATGTTTGAGTACCTGTGATTCCTGAGTTGAAGTCTAAAGTGTCAACTGTAGGAGCAAGTGCTCTTAATTTTGCTAACATTTCTTGGTCGATTTCAACTGCAATTTCTTGTGCTAATGCCTGCATAATTTCTGCTTCAACATCTACACCGTGCATTGCGTTGGCGTCTTGAGCACTTTCAAAAGTCCATCTTGCTGATAGACGTCTTGTTTTTGCTTCGACTGTTTGCTTGAGGATTTGAATAGACATTTTGCTACCCGCTGTTCCTTCACTTGCCGCAGTTGCATCAGGTGTTCCTGAATATGCTGTTGCTAATGCGAAAGGACTTAAAGCCTCTTGTCCTGCTGTTACTGAGTCTTTAGACTCTGCGTATCTTACCCTTAATGTGTGGATTTGTCCTACTGGTCCACTCATTGGTTGCACACCAAGTAATTCGTTGGCGATCAAAGAAGGCATAACCCTTCTAATCAATGGTAGCATAACTTTGTTAAGTGATGCAACGTTTCCTGCCATTGTTGACCCTGCTGTCGCTGATTCTTGTAATTGAGTTTTTGCGTTTTCTAAAATTACGTCCATTGTAGACTTTTTAGATCCCTGTAAACCCTCAAGAAGAGCGTCCTTGGTTGCGGACCAATTTGATTCAAATAATGCTTCTGCCATTATAATCTCCTAATATTTAAGTCCGGCTAGTTTTCTGATTTCGTCAAGTTCGACTACGTCAACTTCATTGGTGGAGCCGGTTTGTCCGTCCAACGATCTATTACCAGTGTGTTCTGTCTTCACTGATTCATTTATAACTTCTTTCTTAGTTCTTGCAGAACCTTCTTCGTTCATAACACTTGGAAGGTACTTGTTAAATGATTCTTCAAGTTTCTCTGTTTTTACTGATTCTAGAAGTTCTGTCATTAATTCTTTTTTGCTACTACTTAAAGGTGCAATTAAGTCACTAATAACATTGTTTCTGTTGTATCTATCTTCTGCTATACGCAATTTAGATTCAACTAATTTCTTTTGCTCTGAACTATTTTCTGCTTTAGCCTGTGCTTCTGAGATTTTAGATTTTAATCCAGTAATCTTAGATTTAAGTTTTCTGACTTCTGTATTTTCATTTAAATACGAAGTAGCATACTCACCAGCCATTGCTTCAAATATTCTTCTGCCAAATTCATTTTCTCGAGCCTTAGTAATATCTTCTTTAAATTGTGATACTTCACTTTTTAATGAAGATGAAATAGTTTGTTCAACTTTTTCTGCGGCTCTTCTAATAAATTGTTTTTTAGCATCCGCAAGTTGCTCTCTTCCTTCGCGAACTAACTGAACTTTTTTCTCTGCTAGTTCTCGCTTATCGGAGTGGAACTCACGAATTTCATCAGCAACTGCTTCAAGTACAAAGTTTTCAAGTTTAGCAAAGTTATCACTTTGTGCATTTCTATCTTCTTTTAATTCCTTGATTTCGTTGGCTAATGTTTCTGAAACGAATCTATTTAGAACGTTAGTGTGCTCACCAACTGCTCTTTTATAATTAACTCTTTCAGCAATAGTTGCCTTCTTATCTTCTGCAAGTTCCTTTAATTCTTCTTCTAAGTTTGTAGTGATGAATTTGTCCATTGCTTCTACAACTTGACTTTTGTCATGTTCGAATCTTTGTGCAAATTCTTCTCTTAACTCAGAAGTAATTTCGTCTCTTGCTTCAGCAAGGCGTGTTTCCCATGCTTCTTGTATGTTGACTCTAGTCTCTTCAGACAAGTCACCATTTTCAAGAAGTTCTACGAATTTATCCGCCATGTGCTTTCTCCTATTTGAGTTCCAATTCACGAATGAAATTTTCCATCATTCGTGCAAGGTGTTTTTGTGCGTTTCTGTCACTTTTTGTTATTTCACGAACGGCTTCAAAAATCTGAGCGCCGCCACGCATATTAAATAAACTTTCGTAAATTGCTTTAGGGTAGGCATCTGGGGCACTTGGTTGTGCTACGATGTCAACAGTTACTATATCAAAATCGCTTACCCTACCGCTTTCATTTACATTACCACTTCCTCTACTGCTAACGCCTAATTTGGCGCCACCTTTTAGTAGTGCTTCGGCTATCTTACCCATTGGAGTATCCAATATTTTAAGTTTACCAAAGCCATCTGCGCCATCTACTCGCATCTCAGTAATCATGTGGCTTACTCTATCTAAATTAATTTGTAATTCTGCTGGATGATCTAATTCGCCAAGTACAGTTTCGCCAACTTGGATTCGTTTACCAATCGATTCTACAGCCGTCTGTATCTCTTCTTGTGGATAAACTCTTCCATTCTGGTTTTTAACTTCGCCTTGTATAAACAGTCCGCTCATATGTAAGTCTTTACCATCATTAGATGATTCAACTATAATATTTGCTTTTTCTGGACTGTAGTATTCAAATAACTGTCTTGACATATTATATATTCCTAATTACTAAACTTTTCCTGCAATAGGACTCGTAGACTTATCAGCAGTTACTTTACTTGCTGGATGAGCCTTTGGTTTTTCGCCTATGTTATCCGTTGTAGGATTACTTTTGGCTGAATCACCTTTCTTACCTTCTGCGCCGTCCTTACCAAAAAGTTCTTTTTCGTCTGTTCCGAAATTTTCTTTCTTTGGGAATTTTGGTGACGCATCATTGTCTGAACTTGAGTCATTCTTTGCAGTTTGATTTTTACTGAAGTTAGTTGCTTCTTCTAGTTCTTCTTCAACTTCTTCATCTAAGTCAATTTCTTCTTCAAAAGATTCAACTTCCATTTCATCTTCTAAATCTGCTTCAGCATCGTCGGCTTCTTCGCCGTCTTCATCTGACATTAACTTTTCGAATTCTGCTTTTAGTTCGTCTAATTGTGCTTCTAAATCGTCAACTCTGTCTTCGACTTCTTCTTCTGAATCCATTTCACCGTCCATTTCCATATCTGGTTCCATTTCGTCTTCAATTTCGTCGTCATCTTCGTTAACACCTGATTCATCAGCCATAACGTCTGCTTCTACTTCATCGTAGAAGTCTTCACTTGGTGAACCTGCTACTGTTTCTTCGACAGCCTCTTCTTCGGATTCTTCAGCCTCTTCGACTGTGTCTTCTTCGGATTCTTCAGATTCTTCCTCAACAACTTCGTTGTCGAGTGCCTCTTCTAGAGCATCTTTATCTAAGAGATCTTCATAAATCTCTCTGGACTTCTCAACCATAAAACTATGTAACAAGTCTTTGGCTTGAGCATCGTCCTCTGCTAAAAGATGTTCCAGTACTTGTTCTAAAACACTTTTATCTGACATCGTAATTTCTCCTTTAAACTCAGGCATTGCCTGATATATCGTATTTGTATTTAATAGTAATGTACTGTTTTATGTAAAAAACGGTGTTTTTTTGAGGTATTTTAGTTATAACAAGTTATAAAGACCTGCTATTGACTGCCTCTAAGATGTGATCTGCATATATTCTGTGTGCGTATGGTGAGTTATGATTACTTACTGGGTAATGTGTAGTTTCGTTTCCTTGTTCATCTAAGTGCTTTGGATTATGCTGAGCATAATATCCTGCACCATTTTGTAACAAGTATTTATCAGGAACGAAGTCCCAATTAAAACTGCCTATTTGGTGATGATCTTCTATCAAACCCGTTTTATCAAATTCGCTAAATTCGAAGGTATTTGGGGAGAATAAAAACGGCACATTATGAGTTAATATACTCAGTAAACCACTCTGCAACACATAGTAATCATTGTGTGCTTTTATGTTTTCATCAAACACATAATATGCATAGTCCTTTAGTGCATTTACTCTGTCTTCATCAATGTCTTGATAACGTCTTGCTTCTTGACTTATAACTGTGTAAATGCTGTCGCACCAAATTTGAGGATCATATGTTTTGCCATAGTTTATATGGTGCTCGTGATCAAAGTGATCCCAGTCAAACTCGCCAAAGCAAATTTGATCATATGCTTTGTTATGATCGTAAGTGTTATCTAGTTCTTTGAGTATTTCAAATCTGTTTACACCAGTTGCATTAATGATCATTAAATCTGGTTGTAAGTGTTTTAGTGCATAGTCTATCTGTGTACGAATACCAAAGTTACTCATACCGCATCGTGCTAAATTGATATAATTGTAGCCTAGATCTTTTGCTACTAGGTATCCGTATTCAAAATTGGGATATAGTGGATCGCGGCAACTCCAACTGCAACCGCAAACAACAAGGGTCTTCATTTAATTATAGTAAGCCGCCTGCTCCGCCACCATCAACTGGTTTGGCATACATCACAGAAGCAAGTTTTTTGTGATTTTTTGCTTCTTCTTTTTTGAGTTCTCTGATCTTTCTCAATTTGCCAAGTTCTTCCAAACTAAGCATCTTTTTTCTAGTATCAGTTTTATGCCTTTGATTAATAGTGTCTTTGGCCGGTTCGTAAAATTCGTTTAGTTTCATATTATATTCCTGGGTTTCCGCTTTCGTCTCCAAGTTCTCCTAATGTGTCTAGTCCACCAGTGCCATCACCAGCATCAACTGGTCCCATGTCTATTGGTGCAGTAGTAACATCACTGCCTGGTTGCGGTCTTACACCTACTTGACGTAAGTCTGCTGATGTTGTATCGTCTACAGCATCAACATCAAATGCGTTTTCTTCTGCCCACAGTAATTCGTTTCTTCTGATTTCGTCTTCGCTTAATCCTAAGTACTTAGCAAGTTTGAACTGTGTAGACAAGTAAGGTATGCCTTCTAGTGTACCAAACAGTTGTGTTCTTGCTTGATCTAATTCTAGTTCTCTATAAGAACTGAAGTTTTGTGGTTCGCCAAATGATATATCAAATAAACTGCTGTCTACTTCTATGCCACTTGCTTTTAAATAAATTTTAAATTCTTCATTCATGCTTTTAATAATTTGCCTTTGCAGTCTTTCACAGTATTTGGCAAATCTATATTCTTGAATGTATGCAACACCCACCTTACCATCATTGTAAGGTGCTGACCCATCGTCTGGTCCTGTTGGCAAGTAACTGCTAGGTATACGCAAACCTCTGATCAGTTTGTTGTTGAAAAACTTGAGGTCATCAATTTCTCCTAAGTTACTACCACCTGGTAGTGTGTCAACTTTACTGCCTCTACCATCTGCCGTTTGTGCAAAGAAGTAATCTTCTAACATACTCATTGGATTGTAACTGCTGTCTGCTATATTTTGACCACTTTGTGACTTGTTAGGTATACGTTTTTGTTGTACTTCATACTTAACACGTTCTAAGTATTGTTGTGCTTTGTGAGGAGGCATGTTGCCCACGTCAATAAAGAACACACGTCTTTCTGGTGCTCTGTGTACACGATAGATAATGATTGCGTCTTCTAATAATTCTTTTTGTTTGTAAACTTTGAAAATAGGATCTAGTATGCTGTTACCAAAAGGCCATGTTGTTTCCATGCCTTCACTCATGCTGATGTGTAACACATGTTGTGCATCTATAGGCATTGCATTATTGGCATCCGGGCCATAACCTGAACTACTGCTTTTGAAACCTGCACTTGATTGTGGGTTGGTGTAGTCACTCATGATTGCACCTGAACCATATGGCCTATCCTGATTAGGTGACACACTGGTTGCCGCTAAATCTTTTAAATGTAGATCTAGATTTTTAATAAAGTATTGTTCGATCTTTTTGCCATTGCTTTCATTTACTAGCACTTTTTCAACTTGATAAGGATCTACCCAATATAATTTTTTAGTTTCTGGATCTCTAATAAAAAGTTGGTCTCCGTATTTAAGTGTGCTACGGAATATTTTAAAAATACGTCTTGGCAGTTCGTTGAGTTTGCACCATCTTTGTAATCCTTGTTGTATAACTTTGATTTCTGGATTGCTGGGTGTATCATTGTAATTTATTTTAAACGGTACTTTGGTATCTTCTTCTTGTGTACAAAACTCTGCTATAATATCCAATGCGGCATTGATTTCTAAATCTCTATCCATTGCATCATACTGATAGTATCGCATGACTCTATCAGGTGAACCGCTGTAAACTTCAGGTAGCCAACTGCTGTATCTACTAGCATACATATCTGCCTTTCCGTCAGTTCCTCTAACACCTGACGGTAAACCGCTGTTTTCTACCGGATTAAAAAATTTTTTCCAACTCATATAATATCTCTAATGTGTTATAATACTATATTTATCTCTTGATGTCAATCGAATTGATTGTTATGGCTGGGGTATATGAAGGTTAGCCGCCAGATGAGGCGTCTGCTCCGTCTTGCTTAGTGTTTTTAGAAACTGCGTTGGTTAATCTTGCACTTTCAGATACTAACTCTTTTATAGAATCTCTGAGGTTTTTATCTTCGTCAGACAGTTGCTTATAGTTTTTGTTAAATTCTCGTAACATACTCCCTAATTCGGTTTTTTCCTCGTAGGACATGTATTGGTCACTCATAGCAGTAGAAAGTGTGCGTTGAATATCACTCATATCTGTCTTGGCAGTTCTGTTTAATGGTTGGGTTGGGTGCTTGTATGCTCCGCCGTACTCGTCGTCTATAAATCTTCTTCCATCAAAAGTTTTGCCAGCAAGGTTAACTGCTTCTGCTTGTTTACTTGCTAGTTGATCCCTCCTTCTAGCATCAATGTATACCTGATCACGATCAATTAAGTCAGGTGCACTTATGCCGTTTACTGCTTTAATAAACTCTTGCAATCTGTAAATCTCTTCTGTGGTTGCTGTCTCGTTTATGATGCTGGGATCTATTTTTATAGATGATAGAACACTTAAAGCACTATGCATACCACCGCCAATCTTTTCTAATTGGTCTATGTTTTTAATGTCTATGTTTTTAATGTCTGCAATTGCCTTAATTCCTTCGAGATATTCCTGCACTTTAGTATTAACGTCTCTAACCGAGTCAAAATTTGATTGCATTCTCCTTTTGATGTCTTCTGCTATTGCCTGGTCTTCGGCACCGAGGCCATCTCTTATAACAGTTCGATTACCGAATTTGTCTCCTTTAAACAATCTGTTATAATTTTTTGCAAAGTCGCGGTCATACTTGCTTTCCTCTGCGGCAATTTTGTTCAGCATGTTCCGTATGTCTGTTGATTTTATACTAGGATTGTTTAGAACCATCTGTTCAGAATTAAAAATATCTGTTGGGTCATTGTCATTAGTACCTGCTATTTTACTTACAAATTGATTAGTCCCGCTATTTTGCAATTCTTCCATCATGGAATTTCTTATCACTCGATCAGTTAATAATTTTGATTCGTTTCCAAAGCCAAATCTGGACGAATATCCGACACTATCCATGTATGCTTGTCCGGTTAAACTGCCTTCTGCAAACTGCCTTGTTCGTATTTCAGCAACCTTGTCACTAAAAAGCATTCCGCCGGTTGCCTCGTTTATTGAAATTGCCATGTCGTCCATTAAATCTCTGAAGAATCTACCTATAGTTTTACCCAATGTGTTATTTCCTAATTCTTTGTTAAGGTCATCACCTATTGATATGGCAAAATCTGATATGTTTTTTACAAATGCAGTTCTGGCTTCTTCAAGACGTGTTTCAAAATCTTCTTTGCTTAAATTGCCTTGACCTCCAAACATTACCTCCATGTATGATGTGAAGTTTTCAAAACCCTTGTATATTCCAGATTCTCTACCAAACACATTGCCAACAAATTCTGTTATTCCTTTAGATAATGATGTTATACTATCATTAAAGTCAAATGTATTGTCAGACATTTTATCAAAACCAAGTGCTGTCATTAACACAGTTTTTCCAAAATCACCTATGGTTGCTGTGCCTTGGTTGACAATAAATCCTAATCTGTTAAATGAGTCCATCATACTAAATCTTGAGGTTTCTAATGCTTCGTCAAATTTTTCAAGTTGTTCGTCACTTAACTTTGCAATGTTTTTGGCCAAGTTTTGTATACTTGCCGAACCCTCTACACCAGCCGAGAATAATGATGATGAATATGCAAGTTGTTCTGCAGATAGGTTTTTGAGTAGTAGTATAAGATCTCTACCTGCACGTTTTGGTAACTCACCGGTTTGCTGAAAATCACTTGCTAAAGTTTCTACGGTTTCGTGTAAACCAGGGAATGCTCTTACAAGATTCATTAATTCATCGGAAAGCCCCGCAGAACCTTTGGATATTGCTTCAAATAATGGGTTCGTTAACTCTTCCAATCCAGCCGCTTTTAGTTCTGCTGATATTATTCTGGTCGAATCAGCAATGGCTTCACCATTAGCACCTAACTTAATACCTGTTGCTCTCAACTGATCTACATAATCTTCTTGAACCTCAGCACCGTCTCTAAGTTCTTGTTCAGACATACCGGCGGCTTGAGCAAATCGCCTAATCATTCTGACACTTTCTGTGAAACTGCTTTGTAGGTTGGTGCCTTGATTTTGAATCACCATACCGAACCTACGTCTATATTCTAATTCAGCCATCATAGAACCTAACGCATCTTCCGCCGTAAATCCTAATTCTAATAATCCACCACTTGCAACTAAACTTTTAGAATACAAGTCTCCAAAACCTTTAGCACTCAGTGTTCTCAATATCTTACTGTTACTTTGAGCAAATTCTCCAAATTCCTCAAGGCTCATTCCTGCTAAATTAGCCGCCCTGGCTATATTTTCCACAGGATGTGTTAAACCAACTATTCCGCCTGTGCCTGCGGATAACGCCTGATTATAAAATTTAAACACATCTAAAAACTCATTTTTAACGTAATTAGCGGCAGTAAGTATTGCGGCACCCAATACGCCGGCAGTGGCCGTAAGTGCATCAAAGGCAAAGCCTAACGCAAATCCAGCCTTAGAACCCATGCCTGCCATACTCATTAATCCGGTTGAACTGTTGTTCAAATTGTTTAAGATTTTATCTAGATTTTTATCGTTTTCAGTCATGTTTTTATTCAACTTGTTAAGTTGACTAATACCGTCTGACTGTAGATCCTGTAAATGTTTTAATCCTTTATCTATTGTTTGAGTAGACCCTTTGTCTCTTTTGGTTTGTTTTTTGTCAATGTCTTTGAAAGTTTTCTGCAGAGTTTCAATTTCTTTTTTTACTGCTTTTTGATTCTTGTCATCTAGTTTACCGCCTCTTGCTAATATTTCAAGGATTGTTCTGGTTTTGGTTGTTTCTTTGGCCATGCCTTTCAGCACATTCTCAACACTGACTTGACCAGCCGCAGTGGCCCATGCAGGTATGTTGTTTATAGTACTCTGACCTTCTGGACCGTTAATTATAATGTCTGCCATTTCAATTCCTGTAATATACGCATTTTATGATCGATAAATAACACTAACAAATTTAGTGATGCTTCGATAGTTAATATTTATCGTTTTTATTAAAACATCACATATTGGAGATATTATGACACAAAACACAAGTCCATTAGCAGATTTCTATAGAAATCCCAAGTTATATGTTTCATTGCCCAGCGGTACTGATTATTATAGTGCAGATGTAGTTGATATGCCCGAAGTAGGCGAACTGCCTGTGTATCCTATGACAGCAAAAGACGATTTGCTAACAAAAAACCCAGACGCATTATTAAATGGCGATGCAGTAATCAAGTTAGTAAAAAGTTGTGTGCCTAGTGTAAAAAAACCTGCAGAACTATTAGCACCGGATATGGAAACAATTCTTATTGCTATACGTCATGCAAGTAGCAAAGAAAAATACATGGAAATTGTGAGAACCTGTCCGGAATGCCAAGCAGAAAACAATTACAGTTTAGATTTAAGTTTGGTAATTCAAAGTGCAGAAGAAGTTGTTGCACGACAGGACGTTAATCTATCAAACGGTTTAATAGCAAATATTTCACCAACAAACTATATTCACACAGTTCAAAGTGCAAAAACCATTATAGAACAAAACAGAAACTTTAGAAACGTTGATGTCAATGACAGCGACGAGCAATTAAAGTCACTGGGACAAGCAATGGAACGTTTAAGTGAAATGAACTATCGTGTAATACTGGAATCTATTAATCATATATCGATACCAGACGGCGAAACAGTTTCCGACCCTGTGATGATTTCAGAATTCTTAGAAAATGTTGATAAAGAAATTGGTATGGAATTAAATGATGCAGTAAGTAAAATAAACAATGGCGGTGTTGTAAAAGAAACACCAATGTTGTGTAATGAATGCAATCACGAATATACCACATCCATAAACTATGATCCAGTCGGTTTTTTCTTGAATTCCTAGGCAGAGCAGAACCTGAGCAAATTAGGGACTACCTAGGAACGTTAGAAGATGACAGAAACAGCATAACCAAATCGATCGCTGACTTTGTTATCTATACTGAAGGTTCTATCCCATGGGAAACAGCATGGAATATTGCTCTTACTGATCAAACTGTATTATTAGAATCATTTACTACTCTAATGGATGCCAAGTCTGGCAAGAAATCCAAAGATGTTATGACACAGGAAATGATACCTGATAGTGCACCTGAATTGCCATCAGAGGAATAAGTCAGTACTGTTGTTGCCTTTTAATTGTTCCACATGCATAACACCATCATCATACTCGTTTATCAAATGCTCTAAGTCAAGTTGTTCTAACTGGTCTACTATAGTTTCGATTTCGTCGGATAGATAACAATACTCTGAAACATAATTAATCACATTACCAGGAACTACACTTGCTTGTAATTTATACTTGGTGCGATCAAACATTGGTATTTGTTCATTGTGTTTTAAATGCAGTAATGCATGGTTAATGTTTCTGTGCATTACAAGACGCATAGCATCGAGTTCTTGTGCCGCTATACCAATGAACCCTTGATGTGTATTGTGTTGCATAGCGACGTTTATAATGCGTTGTAGACCCCCTAAGTGACTGCACACTAATACTCTGTTATACAGTTGGAACCAACTTAATTTAAGTATGTAATTATCATGCTGTGGGTCTAGTAGGTCGCGGAAAGATACAGTATGCTCCGGCTTAAAATTTTTTACATTCCTGCCCAGCATATATCCAGCACCATCTTGCTTTATTATCCAATCAGCATACTCAGGTGCTTCGCTGTTTGTTTTAACTATGATTTCATCAGGGGAATCCTTGTACACCGACTCTGCTACATGTTGTGGAAACTGTTGCACAAGAAAACACATACTGCCTATCTTGGCAAACTCATGTGCAACTGTTACATCATGCTCTGCTATAGCCAATACACATTCTAGGAAGTCTTGTGGATGTCCTGATAAACCGTTGTGTTGTTTATCCAATAAAAGTTTAAACAATCCTAAGTTTCTAAAAGTCATGAGGTTGTTGATGAAACTGTTATTGTTTAAGTTATCACATGCTTCAAGAAATTCATGTTTTATGTGTAACCAATTATCTTCTACTGGTATCATGTTAATATTTATGTGTTAATGTTTATAGACACTTCGTGTCTTTGCCAACTGCAAACTTCATTCACTTCGTTCAATCAGTTTTTGTTTGCAATTTTTTTAAAAGAAGTTATCAAGTAACTTGAGCCATAATTCTCCTTATGCAAGGAGAACAATGTCAGGTGTCATCAAGTGAACCATTACCATCTCTAACTCGGGTGCTATTAGGAACCAGTGAGCCTTTTGTCCCCATACACTACCGTCTCGAATCTCACGGAAATTGTTATAACCTTGTAGAGTTTAGTTATATCAATTTGTAGGTTGCTTTTTCTCAGAGCCTACATCCTTCTAATACTGTTTGTCGTGTGTTTGTATCTTTGCCGCTATACATCTCCAGAATCTCGCACCGGGTGTTTCCATTGCCGGATTGTCAAAGAGCCCGATATTCAATGCCTCGGTTGGGGCGGGTGTATAGTCCTATTTGTGTGCCGTAATGTGAGTTAGACTTTGTGTCTGAGTGTGCCGTGTTTTTTTGTGTTCTTCAGCAAATAGTTATCGGTCTTTGAGACCTTCACGTAGGATTTTTGAACCACCAACTCGAACGTTGATAATTCCATTGTAGTAGTCGTCTGACAGTAATACCTTTCTTTCGAACTGTTCTCTAGCCTCTAGGTAACTAGCGACGCCTCTGCTAGGACAAAAGTATAAAATTTCTCTGGTAAATTTATCTTCTCCTAATGCTTCTACGTCTTCATTTAAATTATCTGAACTGCCCCAATAAGTTTGCCAATCTGATTCCTTGGTGCCTCTGCGTTTATTCTTTTTGCCTTTGAGTGGTGGTTTAGTAGTTTTAAACTTTGCTAGTTTCTTACCTACATACTTTTTGTTATTTGTGTTGTTAGTAATTAGATACACGAATGCTTCGCAATCTTCTGGTAGCGATTCTATTATTTTTCCGTTATGTAACCAATCAGCCATTATCTGCAACTCCAACTATGTACATATTTATTGTGTGCTACATGATCTATGTCCTGCTTATTGACTAACATACCAATTGGCAAGTATCCTATTGTGAGTTTTGGGTCTCCCCAATCCAGACCAATCTTGTTTTGAATTTTATTATAAAACATCATCATTTGTATTTGCAGTTGCGAGTATGCAGATGCATCTTGATATGAATCATTGCCTAGCCAAGCATACACACCGTTACACATCTTGCTAGTAAGTTGTATTTGGTCTGCAGGCACATCTATATCGTTATCTAAAAATACTTCAAATAAATGTTTACCCACATGCGGATAGTTCATATATAGTTCTCCAAACTTTTTTTGCGGAGTAAACAAATTATATGATTCAACAGGCAAGTCTACACCGCTGTCTTCACACATAAATAAAAATCTTCTTGTATCTCTATTTTTGTTTAGTTGTAAATTTTCTAAGTGGTGTATTGTATAATTAAAGTCTTGTAAAAGTTCTTTTAATCTGCCTGTAGCAGTTTCGTGATACTTTGGAAAGTTTATGTGCAGGGTGTTTAAATCATCTGTGCTATCGCTGTCTAGTAAATTAGGATAGTTGCTTTTAATATCTTGTACTATGGATTCAAGTTTATGTTTTACATCTTGTTCACTTTCGTCAAAATTATAAAATTGTGTTCTACTAACAACAATGTTTTCTTGTTGGTTTATGCGATTATAAAATAATTCTGAAACACTATTGTCATATAGTTGGTATGTTAATGTAAAGTCAGCATTAGAACCTAAGTGTATGTCTAATAACATTATGCATTCACATATTCTGTGTCTGTGTTGTAACTAGTGAATCCTCCTTCCTTAATTACATACAGTACATCATTTACTCTGCCACTTAGTTCTTCTCTGTGTGATATTAGCATTATGTTTTTGTTTTGTTCTCTACTCATTTTTTTAAGTATGCTTAATGCGTTTTCAACACCAACTCCATCTAAGCCACTATCAATAAGTTCGTCAATACACAAGAAGTTCATTGGGTGATTAAGACTTTCATATATGTCGCGGAAGGCCCAACTCAAACTCAGTATAAGTCTGTTACGTTCACCCCTACTTAAATTATCAAAGTCTAAGTCTCTGCCATACTCAGTTATTTCTACACTGAGGTCACTGTTAAACTTAACATCATGCGGCAAGCCAATGGCATTCAAGTAGTGTGCTAGTCTGTGATTCAAGTAAGCAATGTTTTGATCAATAATACGTCTACGGATAAAACTGTCCTTGCTGGTAAGCAATTTATATAAGAATTCTTGATGATCTTTTAATGCTGTGAGTTCATTTATAATATCCCAACTGACTTCTTGTATACCAGTTTGTTTCATAGATTCTATTTGTTCTATGTAAGGATTTTCTTCGTTGTTCTTGTCTTCAATACTTTGTATTAAGTTATCTACATTATTTCTATGAGTAAGGGCCTCTTCTAGTGTTCTATAGAAGGTTTTAGGACGTTCTTGAACAGGTCCTAGCATTTCTACGCCTGTTTTTAACTCTTTTTCTTTAGTGACAAGTGTGTCGTAATATGTCTTTTCCTCTGTTATTTCGGTGTTTAAATCGGCCGTATATTCTTCGTGTGTGTCTAAATGTGCTGTTTCTTGCCCACATGTAGGGCATACACCTTCTTTTGCTTTAGCCAAATTTGCTTCTAGTGTTTGCAGTTTAGTATTACTTCTTTTAATACTGGTTTCTGTGTTAGTGATATTACTTACTAATACATTTAAATTTGCTTCGTGATCTTTTATTTCAACTAATGCATTATGCTTTGCAATTTCTTCGTCTACATCTAGTTCGTTGACTTCTTCTAGAGCATCAGCCATTTCATATAGTTTAGATTTCTTATTGGCTTCCCAGGCCATACTGCGGCTTTCGATTTCTTTGATATTCTTTTCCATTCTAGCATTGCCATCTTTGACAGCATTGATTCGAATTTCCTCTTCCTTGATACTGTCTCTAGTATCCTTCATTCTTTCTTTGAGTGTTTCTGCTTTTTCTGACAACTCCTGTATACCAAGTAGTTGCTCGATCATGTCTCTCTGATCGTTATTTTTCATGCCTAAGAAAGGTTCAGTGTATGTGTTTAGTGCAACAATATGCTTAAACATTTCGTGAGTAAAGCCAATTATTTTTTCAATGTGTTTTTGTGTTTCTCTGCTGTCGCCTTGTTGCTCTTGATCACCTGACTCAGTACCGTTAACAAAGAAACGTAATATATTAGGACGTCTGCCTCTTTCTATACGATATTCAACACCGTTAAGTTCAAAGTCTACACTAACTATCATGCCCTTGGCATTTGTTTTGTTAATTAAGTTATCGCGACGAATGTTAGTAAGTGCTTCACCATATAATGCGTAACTGAGTGCATTAATAATAGTAGTCTTACCTGTGCCATTTCTACTACCGTCACCACCTAGATCTAGATTGTTACCTAGTACTAGTGTTAAGTTCTTGTCGTCAAACCGCACACCTTGAACGTTGTTTCCAACACTCATGAAATTCTTTACACTGATGTTTTTTAATTTAAGCATATATTATAAATTTTGGTAAATGTCAATTAACTTTTCTGTGTTAATTGTATTACTTTCTATGGTTTGTAATTGGCTTATAACAATTTGTTCAACACTTTCAAATGATATTTCGCCGGCTTCGTATTCTTCTTCAACTTCTTTAATAGGTACAAGTTGTATTTCTCTACACTTGTATTTTTCCATAAAGTTTTCTTTTATGAATGTTGCTTCTTCATAACTGATATCAACATCTAATTTGATTCTTGCATAAGTATATGCATCTAAGTATTTTGCAGGATCATCAATTAATTCAACAAGTCCGCATGTAACATACTTAGGACACTCAGGCCAGTTTACATATACTGGTTCCTTGTCCCATTCAAGATACATGTAACCTCTATCATTGTCTTGTGCGTCTGCGTAATTGTGTGGAAATGCATTACCTATATAATGAATGTTTTCGTCATATTGTCTTTTATGAAAGTGTCCACTAAACACATATTCTGGATTACGCAACATTGATGCATTAATGCCACCGTGGTCTGGCATCTCAATCATTGCATTCATTTTAAAGAAAGGTAATTCAAAATGACCAAACATATATTTGCATTTCATCTTTGCAACTTTCTTGTACTCGTTCTCAACTAGCCATGGCACAATACCAACATTGCCCTCTTCGAACAACTCATCTATCATTACAAAGTTGTTTAAGTCTCTGGCAAACTCCATACTGTTGAGTTCACGTTTGTCTCTGTAATATAAATCGTGGTTACCTGTAATAAAATACACTTTGTCAAATGCGTCATTTAATTTTTTAAGGTCTTTCCAACTTGCATTAAGTGTTGCAACATTTACACTTGCTCTGTGATGATGCCAGTCGCCTAAAAAGAAACAGGTTTCAGCACCGCGGACTTTTGCCTCAGCAATAAACCAGTCAACAAAATTACTACAATCTTGTAAGTGTTGATGACTATTAGATTTTAGTCCGTAATGTATGTCCGTAAAGACAACTGCTTTTTCAAATAAATTGTCTGTCATACTTAGGCATCCGATTCATGACTAGTTGCTTCATCTCTCAAAGCCTTCATCTCATTTTCATGCTGAATCTGTCTGCCATAACTCGGTAAGTGCCCAGAGTCGATCAAAATATCGTCTCTGATGTTTTGATTTTTCTTTTCTATGTTTAGCACTCTTGTAAAACTGTTTGTAATTGCGGCAGTATAATATGCAAACGGGTTATCTGATTTTGCTTCATTGAACTGTAATCCAATCATTGCAAGTTGTAATAATGCTTGTCCACGCATTTCATCTACATAAGTATAACCACGCCAGTTTGATCTTTGACTATACCTTTCTACGAGTTTTAAATACATTTTGCCTAACTCATTTGTGATACTGCCATGGTCAACACAGAACTTTCCGCTCTTAGGACCACCTTTCCAATGGCTCCTAGTAACCTCTTCCCATGTACCATTTATTAATCCATAATGTTTAAATGGCGGAAAGTTACACTTTGCTTTAGTTTCTGACTCGTTTCTAGGATTCTTTTTTCTGCCTGGCTCTAATGGAATGTGTTCAAACGTCATTTGTCTAACAGTTATATCTTCATCAGGTATGGATTCAGGCTCAACTAAAAAATCTTTTTGTCTAGGCTTTTTGTTTGCAGGTCCGTCGAAATTAGCAACCGCTTGTTGATATGCTAAATCTTTTATTTTTCCTGCTTGATTTTTCTTTGCAGTCAGTATAACTTCATCGGTAATGCTATCATTAGAATTAATTATAACGTCAGGATAATCATACTGTGGTGACTTAACCCAACAGAAAGACATCTTGCTTAGATGTATCTGTTTAAGTAAATCTTTGTTATTTAAGTATTTCACTTTTGCTGGCATTGTATCTCCTTTTGTAATATCCTTTATTATACATTAAAATTTTTAGTTGTCAAGTATAATTATCCATTTCTGGCCAATAACGGCTACTTTATTGATATCGATAAATACATAGTACATTAGGAGATATAATGGCTACAAGTGAAATAGGAAAGAACAAAACTTTAGATATTGATTGGAGAGCACGGCTACAGGTTATGCGAGCCAATGTTGACGAGTTTTTTGGAGATGCAAAACAGGGCGACATGATGTTTCCACTAAAGGATGACAGAGGAATTGTTTTTCAATACCAACCAAGTATGTTTGTTGCGTATGCGGCCACATATGATACACAAACATTCCAAGGATCAAATTATCCGTTGCACACATATATGAGCAGTACTCCACCTACTTTACCCATACAGGTGCAATACTCGTGTACAAACCAAGAAGAAGCCAGATATCTTTTAGCAATGATGCAATTTTTAAAAGTATCTACCAAAGCACAATTTGGTGAAATGGCAGTAACAAACGACAAAGTTGGCAGACCGCCACCGGTATTAGAATTCAGTTATTTAGGACCGCACGGTTTTGACCGAGTACCAGTTGTTATTAATGACGTCAACTATATAATGGTTAACAATGTAGATTATATTCCAGTCGCTCATCCGGCAATTAAAAGCAATAAATTTCATGTAAGTGCATTTAAATCAGAAGATGCCGAAGGAGGTAGTGCTTCTGTGACTTATGTACCTACAGATATAGATATGACAATAACATGCTTACCGCAGTACTCTCCAAGAAGAATAAGACGAGGATTTAATCTAGATGAAATGCGACAGGGCAAAAATATAGGATTTATTTAATGGCGCAATACAACAAAAATAGTTTTTTAAAAAACGCAAGTAATATGTCTTTTTATACAGGACTGAATTACATGAACTTACCTGCAATTGAAAAATCTTTAACAGATGAAAAATTCTTAATCACAAAAAAGTATGCTAACAGGCCAGACTTATTAGCAAATGATAAATTTGGTACTCCAGAATTATGGTGGGTATTAGCATTAAGTAACTTGGAAATTATCAAAGATCCATTAACAGATTTCTCTGAAGGTAAAGTGATAAGGCTAATTAGCAGAGATCGAGCAGTTCAAGTAAGCGGTAATTAATATGGCTCAAGAAAGAGAATATTTAAAACGATTTATTCCAGCAGGTGTTACAGGGCAAATTGTAGACAATACTGTTGATTCGTACTATTCGTATACATACAAATTAACTTTAAGCATGTTGCCCTTTTCGTTTCATCAAAGACCTCAAGTGAATTTGGATCTTACTGATGGCGGTTCTGGTGGCGCCAGAATCATCATAGCACAAACTGGTGTAACAAAATTTCAAATAGATAATTTGCAGATATCATCTGTTGTGAGTAAAACTGCTCCTAAAAATTTACGAGGGAACAAAATTTATCCATTTGTTTTAAATTTTTCGTTGATAGAGCCGTTTGGTATGTCGTTTATTGATTTACTGAATAGGACAATGTATGAATTAAACAAAGATCTTAAACTAGCAAAAAATCCGCCTATACAACAAATGCCTTTGTTATTGGAAATAGAATTAATCGGACAAAAAGACAATTTTGAAAATAGTAGTGAAAGTGCCGAGTTAGGTGAAGTATTTTATCACAATGCATATCCTATACGAATAATTGACTTTGAGATGGATGGAGCAAAACAAGGCACAACTTACGAAGTCAGATGTGTGCCTATACATAACTTTGCTCCTGTGGCAGATACCACAGTTGAAAAAGTACCCGAAGACTTAAAGATTTCAGGTTCAACAGTCAACGAACTATTGGCTGATTTTTCTAAACAAATGAAAGATAAACAACAATCCATACAAACACAAAAGGGCGAAAGCAGTGATAACAAAAAACCAAGTTTTGATATAGGAGAATATAAATTAGCAAGTCATGGAATGCCTGGGTTAAAAGACATATTCAATGAACTCAAAATTGATAAAGATTATACTCAAAACCTAGATAATGTAAAAGTAAAAGATACCACTGGACGTACTATTTCGCAAGTAAAAGAACAAGATCAAAGCGGACAGGCCGATTCAGCAAACGACGGAAACTCTGTTAAGATTATAACAATTGATATACCCAAAAACAAAAAGGTCGAAGATGTAATGATATCACTGGCAAGTCTTAATTCTGACTTTTGTAAACATTGTGGCAGATATGATGTGGCTCCTGAAAGTTCGGAGTTTGATCCAAAAACTTTGAATGAGGACAAGACGCAATATTTGGTTCCTGATGTTTATGTAACTACAGAATGGGATGGTAAATCTTTTAAGTCTGATAATAAACTTGCATTAACATACACTTATAATTTAACAGGTAAGTTAGATTCTGCGATTGTGATAGATCCTGCAGAGTTAAATATAGAAGACAACAAGCATAACGATAAGATTACTAAGGCCGCCCAAAACAGAGATGTATCAAAATTTTATGCATATACATATACTGGTCTAAATGATCAAATAATTGATGTTGATTTAAAACAGGAATATGGTGTTAGGTATTTATTTCCAGGCAAAGGAGGTAAGCAATCAAATTATACACTATCACCAGCCGCGGCTCCAAGCAATAAGGCAATTGAAACATCTGATGATGCAATTAGTGACCAAACTCCAACAACAGAAAAAGAGATATTGGATAAATTTGCCAAAATAGCAACAGAGTTAAAATCAACGATCACATCATTGGCAATGTTACCAATAACAATCACACAAGATTTAGCGGCACTTGCCAAAGGCAATAAACCAGGCGGCATATCAAGTAAGGTTGGCAAAGTGAGAATGGTGAACGCAAGGTTACCGAGTTCGCCAGTAGCAGTTTTACAAAAATTAGAGAGTGTAACAAATTTAACTAATGAGGTATCTACATTAACTAATTCTATAACAGAATTGCAAGAAAAAATACAAGGAGCAATCAGCGAAACAATAGATGAACAAATAAGCAAAATTATGTCTAAGGCATTCACACCGTTTGATGTCATTGACAGTAAATTGAATGCCATAGGTGCAGGCATAAATGATTTCATTGACAAGATAGAATCTACAACTGGGGACCTGGGCATTGACCAGTTTGGGATCAACACAAATTCATTACTTGATGAAGCCAGAAAAGCAACAGACAAATACACATCCGATCCTGTAAATACTAATACCGACAGTACTCCACCTGGTTTTAATCCCGGAGGATCTACTGTTACTCAATCAGTAAGTACCATAACAAATACCTACATGGAAGAATTTGAATTTGATAATGAGAGTTATATGATTGACGTGGACCCTAGCACATTTCAGCCTAAACCTCTTGGTGTAGCAGATACAAGTTATAGTGGTGTCTTAAATCGTGAAACAGGATTAGTAGGTCCAGCATCAAAATTTGCAAACAGAAGTATTTTCAGCACCATGTTATCTAATTCTAGAGTAGGTGCACCATACATGGTTAAAACCAGTCTAGAAATCAAAGGAGATCCATACTGGTTAGGAATGCCAATTGACAGTATTAAAAATAAACAATATACTATGACACAAGGCAAGCAATTTTTAGGAGATTTAGAAAATGATATTGGTGAAGTAAGAAAAAAAGCCAAAGAAACAAATACCGCTCCATATGGAATAGGGGAAGTCAGTTTCTTTTTTGCATATCTATTTCCCAGAGAATATGACATGTGGAGCGATGACCAAAATACGCACACTGGTGAAATAACAGATCTCAGCATGAATAAATCATTTTCTGGGCAGTTTCAAGTATATCAAGTACAACACCAATTTGCAGGAGGAAAGTTTACACAAACATTAAATGCATTTAAGCAAGAATATAAAGGACAACTACCCATAGTAGAATTAACAAAAGAAAAAAATGCAGAAATCGAAAGTCAATTAGCAAAGACAGTACCGGCCGCACTTGGTATACAAGATCAGAGCAGTAATGTAACTACATCGCTATCAAATCTTTTGGAAGACAGGTTTGAAGGTCTAGGGACCTCAGGAGTTAAAAGACCTAGTAACACTGGCGGCCAAACATCAGGATACAATGGACCAGGCCCTGGCGGTAGCGGAAACACACCGCAGTTTGACCCAGGAGCATAATAAATAGACTTATGATACCATCAAAATATAAAAACAAAGTCGATAGTGCTGTTAGTTCAGGTGGTACATTGTACATTGGCACAGTAAAAAGCACAGACGATCCCACAAGAAATGGATACATGTGGGTACATATTCCTGAAATAACAGGCACAGATGCAAGTGCTGATGCATTATTTCAATGTAAGTGGGCATCACCATTTGCTGGAGCAACTCCTCCTACAGGAATAGACAGCAAGGATTCTCCAGAAGCCAGCCAAACCAGTTATGGAATGTGGATGAGACCACCTGATCCAGAGAACCAAGTGGTGGTAGGATTTTCCATAGACGATAACACCAAATCAAAGGTTGCTATTGTGTTAGGTTGTTTTTTCCAACAACAACGAAACTTCATGGTGCCAGGTATACCAGCAGGTAAATCCGTTGGCGGGGTCACACCAGTAAATGAAGCCAACATGAATTCTAATATCAAAGATCACAATGTGGAATATACAGGTTCTGTTAAAAACATAAAAGTCAAAGCAGACATCAGACCAATGCATGAATTAGAAAGTGTGTTGTTCTCACAAGGATTGATCGATGACTTTATACGAGGGCAAAGCACCAGTGGAGCAAGAAGAGAAGGAGCAAGTGAGGTATATGGTATTTTAACACCTGGACCTAAGAATCCTAAAGATCCAAGAAGAAGACATACAGGACATCAATTAGTAATGGATGATAACAATGATAATCCGCACATAAGAATTCGTACCGGTGGCGGAAATCAAATTGTTCTCAACGATGCAGAAAATTTAATATACATATCAAATAAATCAGGCACTGGTCACATAGAAATAGATGCTGACGGTAACATAGACATTTACGGTACAGGCAGTTACAATGTTAGAACATCCGGTGATATGAATCTCAGAGCAGACAAAAACGTAAACATAGAAGCAGGACAAAATGTTAATATCAAAGCCGCTAACAACTATCCGCATCCTGAAGATAGAGAAGAAACAGAAAAAGGTGTTGTAGATATAGAGGAGTTGGCCTACCTAAATCCAAAATATCAAGATGTGTTGAATAATGGTAGTGTGAACATTGAAGGCGTAAAAGATATTAATATGTATTCTAATGCTATCAGCATAGAAGCAAGGCCTAGATTATTTACAACTTCTGGCACCACAATGCCAGGTAGTTTGCAATTATTTGGCGATAACAAAGTACACATGGCAGGAACACAGATAGAAATAGCCGCACCAACATCTGCTAATAATCCACCATCAGAACCCACACTACAAATAAAATCAATGGGCGACGTAGATATTTTTTCTACTACCCATACACATATTTTAGGTTTAACAAACACTTATGTAAATTCAGGTGGCACAGTTGATATACAAACAACAACATTACCTACTCTACCACCTTTACCAGTTGTGCCAAATCTTACAGGTATTGACACAACAACCACAACAAATACATTATTGTCGTTTGAACTAGCAGGAATACTATCAGGTGGTTATCCCAAAAGAGCAGAACAGGGCAGAAGTCCATTAACACCGTTATTGTTATTTGATAAAAAAATCAACACAATTATTACTAGATGGCCTGGCATAGAGCCAAGTCCTTCACGCAGGAACAAATAATGGCATACATTGATGATTTAGTAATAGGCCAACTCGACTCTAGCGACACAGTTCCTTTAAACTATTGCACTCCAGATGCATATTTTGAAGGTCAGTATTTTGAAGGCAATGATTATAAAATAGCATCTTACAAAAAAACCAGAGACACCGTTCCTGTTTTTAATTATACAAATAACATCATACCTAATATTGTATTAAAAAAAGCAAGACAGTTTATTAAGACAAATTATCCTTCAAGTATAGTACCCACGCAAGTTGGCAATGAAACAGTAATAGGCATAGGACATAAGTTACAAGAAGCAGAGATATCTAATATGCTTTTGGCATTTAATGATTCGACTATGCTAAAATTGGATCATCCTGATGTTGCAAAAATCATAAGAAAAAATCATCCTTTTCTAAAAGGAACAATGCTTATAAGAAATGGAGTTATAGATTACGCAAGAGCAAATCGTTCTATTGCAGTTTATGATGAACAAAATAATTTTTACGTTTACAGTTTAGTTAACGGTGCTAGACCAGAATTAATTAACAGATTGCTTTCTTTGGATTTACAAATTGCATTTAATATTGTTGCTGATAAAATCAAAGTACCTGTAAATAATAATCAGTTTACAGCATTATTATCATTGGCATTTGATATAGGTAATGAAAAATTCACAACTAGCAAAATAGTCAAATGTTTAAATAGTGGTGACTATCAGTGTGCTACATATTTTATGGAGTTTGCAGAAATACCATTAAAGGCCTCTATGGGTGTCAGTACATTTCTATTTAATAGAAGAAGTGCCGAAGCAAATTTATTTACTTCAATTTAAGTTTATTCAACTCGCTTTGTAAGTCAGCCGCTTTTATTAATGCTCTGTACTTTTGCTCTTGCTCTTCTGCAACAGACTTTTCTAACATTTCAATTCGACCTCTTAGATTATTGCACTCATTGTTTTTTTCAACAAGCATAGTTCTTAATTCTTCTTCTAAAGTGTTGTTAGTGAATTTTTTTGTTATTGTATCGGTCATTTGCTGACTACGACGCTTCTCATTTCGTCTAACTCAGGTATGTTATCTACTGTTCTTGCAATATAATCTATAATAAAAACGATTGCATATTTTTTTGTTTTAGAATTATAAAATCCTAAACTATCAAACTTGCCTCGTCTATCTCTTTGCATCAACGGGTGTATAAAGTTTACACCAGATGCGTTATTAAGATCGTCTGCTTTTGCTTCTAATTCTTTGAATGTAGAAACTATTTTTTTAATAATTCTATCAGTTTTCATTTTGGTCCTATGTTGTTAAATGATATACTTGTATTTACTATAAAACTTGCTTTATGAAATCAAAATATGATATTTTTACCATTTGTAATCTAACACTAGTGTTGTTTGTCTTTGTGTACTATTGTAAAACGGCACAACTTCAACAACTTCGTCTGTGAGATTTTCCACGTTCAAAGAAAGTGTTACACCATTTGCAAACCTTTTGGTGATATTGATATCCAGTCTTTCTAAGTCTTCAAGATATTCATCTTCGATAAAATCCCATTCACCTGGTTTACGATTTAAGTTTACAGCATAATGTAATCTAAAGTCAACCCCTTTGAAGTTTTGATTCACTGTAATTGCTCCGGCATATTCAGGCACACGTGGTTGTTCTGTGTCAGTCCATTTTAGGTTTACAGTAACAGGTCCAAACACATTATTAAATCTAATTCCTTGTGTAACATATTCGCCTGTGTTACTGTATGTAGGAGCAGTATATGTTTGATTAACAGTAGACACAGTTTTATATATGCACCCAGGAAGTTCAAATGTTGCTTCGTCGTTGACCGTCCAGTTTGGATTTAACACACACGAAACATAAGTTGAGTCCGGTGCCTCAGGATTTGTTCCTATTTGATTTAAAGTTGCTTCAGCATCTAAAACTATGCTTGTGGCTGTAAAGTCTGTGGTAACACCTGGCACATACTCAATTGATTCTTCAAATTCGTATCTGAAAATACTTATAGCACCGTAACCTATCTCATAGCCAACTCCTTGTTCGGGTAGTAAGTCTGGATTACCTGTTACAACTCCGTCACCATTTAATTCATATAAGTTAGGTTTTCTAAAACTGTCGCCCATGTTAAAGAACCATGGACCATTTTCTATACCAAATCGGTAAGCATTTTGATCGTCATTGCCTACCCTAATACCAAAGTTATATTTTAAAACAAAATCAGCATTCACTGTAAAATATGCACCTGCATTTTCATCTGTGTATTTTTCCTTGACTTCTGTGAGTGTAAACACACTATCGCCAACAGTTTCGCTATTGAATTCTCCAGTACCAATATAGATACCTGTCCACATTGGTCTGACTTTGTTTGTGTCATCTTCTGCATACCATATACCTGGTTCTGTGATTTCTGTTTCCACAACCATGGTGCCTTGTATGTTCTGCCAACTGTTAGTATTGTAATAAATTTTTTCAGCATCTATACCGTAAGCAATTTCTATCTTGTTACTGAGTTTAGCATCACCGCCAAATCTCACAAAGTCTCTATAACTTTCGTTGCTGTATGTAGGATCTTCTACTGTAAAATAATCAGCAGTATTGTAATTTCTACCAATTGTCATTAAATCATTTCGAATAGCAATGTTATATCTTGTTCCGTCTTGTAAGCA
>ERZ891134.611-NODE-611-length-28545-cov-8.305230_pt1 | contig 28545 bp, 26 predicted proteins | sample MGYA00520888_ERZ891134 | MGnify/ENA primary metagenome ERZ891134 (study PRJEB32303, sample SAMEA104408692) | aquatic metagenome | biome: Brackish water; feature: Coastal; material: water | place: Baltic Sea | collected 2014-10-23 | depth 10 m ... | reverse complement strand
CCGGCAATGACCTCATCGTCAGTGACACTCGGGTACTCGGCCCGCCCAATAGAGGCGAGATAGGAATGCTCAGGGCCGACGCCTGGATAGTCGAGGCCCGCTGAGATCGAGAGCGCTTCTTCCACCTGGCCGTACTCGTCCTGCATCAAGTTGCTGCGCATGCCGTGCACAACGCCGGGCACGCCCTTGCCGATTGCCGCTCCACCAGCCGGCTCGACGCCAACCAAGCGGACGCCCGGCTCGTCGACGAACCCGCTGAAGATGCCCATCGCGTTCGAGCCGCCACCGACACAGGCCACGACAACATCGGGCAGTGCGCCCGTGAGATCGCTGATCTGGGTGTGCGCTTCGTCTCCAATGATCGACTGGAATTGGCGCACCATGTACGGGTACGGGTGCGGCCCGACGACTGAGCCCAGGCAGAAGTGGGTGTCGCCAACGTTGGCAACCCAGTGCCGCATTGCCTCGTTGACGGCATCTTTCAGCGTGCGGCTGCCGCTGTGGACGGATTCGACTTCTGACCCGAGCAGCTTCATGCGAAACACGTTGAGTGCCTGCCGTTCCACATCAACGGCACCCATGTACACCTTGCATTCGAGCCCCATGAGCGCAGCCGCAGTAGCGCTGGCGACACCGTGCTGACCAGCACCGGTATCTGCCACAATGCGCTTCTTACCCATGCGCTTCGCAAGCAATGTCTGGCCGATCACGTTGTTGATCTTGTGCGAGCCCGTGTGGTTGAGGTCCTCACGTTTCAGGATCAGTCGGATGCCAAGCTGAGCGCTGAGGTTCTTGCATTCGGTCATGATCGACGGGCGTCCGGAGTAGAGACGGTGCACCTCGTCGAGTTCGGCGCGAAACGATGGATCCGCCCACGCTTCGTGAAAGGCCGCTTCGAGCTCCTGACATGCAGGCACCAGCGTTTCGGGAACGAAGCGGCCACCGAAGTCGCCGAAACGACCTGTGTTGTCCGGGGGCGCCGACAATGTGTCCGGATTCGTACTCATGAGAACCGCAGGGTACTGACTGCTCCGGCAGCGACCCCAGTCGATCTCAGCTATTCAACATCCCAGTCGTAGGGCAGGTTGTCATCGCCTCTGTACTGCTCCGATGCGTGCGCTTTCGCGTTCTCGATGAAACGTTTGACAGCCATCGCGTCCTTTTTGCCTGGCGACTTCTCGACGCCGCTCGCCACATCGACACCCCACGGCTGCACCTCTTGGACCGCTGCATCCACGTTCTCGGGCGTCAGGCCGCCGGCAAGGATCAGCTTCATCGAGTCAGGCGCGTCCCCAGCGATCGACCAATCGAAGACCTTCCCGCTGCCAGGACTCGGCGCGTCGAGCAAGATCATGTCGGTGCCGTAGGTGTCGGCTTTGGGAAGGTTGTCGTCGTCCGAGCCGAACGCCTTGATCACCCAGCGGAAATGACCCGCGAGCTCACGGGTTTGTGCCGGGGTCTCGCGGCCATGGAGCTGTACTGCTTTGACTCCGGCCTTGTGCGCCAGCTCAACGACCCGCGACGGGAGTTCGTCTCGGAAGACACCGACCGTAAGAATCTCCGGCGGGAGTCGACGGGTGATGTCGTAGACCTTCTGCGGCGCGACTTGGCGAGTCGACGGCGCAAAGATAAACCCGACGGCATCGGCGCCCATGGCAACCGACAGCAATGCGTCGTCTTCGTTGGTGATGCCACAGATCTTGACGAACATGAGATGGCTCAACGTACCCGTCGCCGAACCGTCGATGCGGGATCAGTATTGTGATCACATGACGCGCCTCGACAAGATCGACCTCGATGCCTCCCTCGGCAAGCGCGAATACAACGAGCGCCTTGCTGCAGCGCAGCAACGATTTCTCGAACTGCGGCTTCAGTTGGGCGGCCAGACCACCAACGGCAAGATCGGGCCAGGGCTTCTGGTCGTGATGGAGGGTTCCGACGCGGGCGGCAAGGGCGGAGCGATCAAACGGTTGGTCCAGCTCCTCGACCCTCGCCACTTCAGCGTCTACAGCTACGCGGCTCCAAGCTCACGCGAATTGCGCCACCACTTTCTTTGGCGCTTCTGGTCGAAGGTCCCTGGGCGCGGCGGGATGTGCGTTTTCGACCGCAGCTGGTACGGCCGGGTGCTCGTCGAACGCGTCGAAGGCTTCGCAACACCCACCGAATGGAATCGGGCATACGACAAGATTGTCGACTTCGAACGCGGCCTGGTCGTCGAAGGCGTCATCGTCGTCAAGTTCTGGATGCAAGTCAGCCCGAAGGAGCAACTCAAGCGATTCGAGAGCCGTGCAGACGACCCGCTGCGACAATGGAAATTGACCGACGAGGATTGGCGCAACCGGAAGAAGCGTGAAAAGTACGACGAAGCGGCCGAGGACATGCTCGAGCGGACTGATCACGAGGATGCGCCGTGGAATCTGATTGCCGGCGACCAGAAAAGGTGGGCGCGAATTGCCGTCCTTGAAACGACCATCAGTCGAGTCGAAGAGGGGATCCGGCTCTGGAACGAGCGATCGGACTGATCCCACCATGGGCGTGCAATCTCGAGCGCAATTCAACGGGCACGCAGCACTGACGCCAGAAGCAGGCTGGTCTCACTGTTCACCACGCCGTCGACGGCTCAGATCTGTCCGAGTACCGGTCGAAGTTCCCTCATGAGATCGTTGGTGCCTCGGCGACGAGGTCCGAACCGCCGTTCGTGGTGTGCAACGAGTGAAGTTCGGGCAGCGCTCCGAGCTTTCTGATCACGTCGTGCGATCCCCCGCTCACTCAGCACGCAGCCTGGGCGAGTCACGTCGGGGTCGCGGGCAGCCGCCACTCAGTCACGGCAGTCCGGCCGCTGTCTGGCAGGCTGACCCAATGAAACAATTCAGCGGACGTGTGGTCGCTATCACCGGTGCAGCATCGGGCATCGGCCGGGCGCTGGCCATCGACTTGGCGTCACGCGGCGCTCATCTCGCGCTTGCCGACCTCGATGCGATTGGGCTTGCCGAAACCGTTGGCATGTGTGAGGGCCACGGGGTCAAGGTCACTTCCGCCACGGTTGACGTTGCTGATCGTGCCGAAATGTTCGCCTGGGCCGACACGGTCGCCGACCTGCACGGCTCGGTCAACATGATCGTCAACAATGCCGGCGTCAATCTCGCCGCCACTGCCGCCAAGCAGTCGATCAGCGACTTCGAATGGGTGATGGACATCGACTTCTGGGGCGTCGTGCATGGCACACAAGCCTTTCTCCCACATCTTCACCGGGCTGACGAAGGCCATGTGGTCAACATCTCGAGTGTCTTCGGCCTCGTCAGTATTCCCGGACAGTCCGCCTACAACTCCGCCAAATTTGCGGTACGCGGGTTCAGTGACGCGCTCCGCATGGAACTCGAGATCGAAAAAGCAAACGTCTCGGTCACGACGATCCATCCGGGTGGAATCAAGACCAACATCGTCAACAGCGGAAGGCGCGATGACACTGTGCGCGCCATCGGGCAAGACCCTGACGACATGCAAGACGAGTTCGACAAGTTCGCAGTGAGCAGTCCCGAGAAGGCGGCACGTCAGATCCTCAAGGCGGTTGAGCGCAACCGTCGCCGGGCCCTGATCGGGCCCGACGCGAAGTTGTTCGACATTGCGTCGCGGCTACCCGCTGGCCTCTACCAGCGGTTCTTGATCTCCAGCGCGCGGCGCGAGCTCAACCGCTGATGATTCAGAGCGTGCTGGGGTAGTACGACCCAACGGCGCGCGACGACACTTCAGAGCGGAAGTCAGATTCGAACGGCCAATCTTCCTCTTCGCCGACCACAGGACCTTGCACGAACCGCCCGTAGTCGCCACCCACTCGATCGTTGCCAACCAGCGACCAAGCCTGGCGGCGGTAGGTCCAGTTGTCTGGCTGTAGACGGTGACATTCGTTGAAATGTTCAATCGCCCCGTCTCGGTTGCCGGCCCGCCAGAGATGGTTGGCAAGTTCGAAGTGCGCGGCGCCTTGCGACATCGCGGCATCGCGTGGTTGCGAGGCAGCGATGACCTCACGCGGCGACATCACGAACGGGCTGTCGGCACCATTGTTGACCCAGTCGCGAATCGCGTCGGGATATGACAGTCGGTCCTGGCCTGAGCCAAGCACGGCCCACATACCGGGCCCGTCAACCGGCTCGGCAGGAGCACCCGGGGCGCGACCCAGATCAGGCATCTCGGCAAGCATCTCCTTGGGCAGCTCTTGCCGTCCGCCTGGCCAACCGGGTTCGGGCGGTCGGACGATGACGCCCTGTTCATCGATCCAGATCACATTCGGAATATTGACGACACCGAAGAGTGCATCGAGCTGATGCGTTGGGTCGAGCAGTGACGGATGCGTCGGCCGTCCCGACGGGTGTGCAGCTTCGATGTAGCGACGCGAGGCCTCTGGCCCACTCAGTTCGAGCGAGGCGGTGACCACTTCGAGGCCTGCTGGGTGAAGTTCGTCGCGGAGTGCCTGCCAACCTGGCAGATCGAAGGAACAACCTCAATAGGGTGCCCAGGAGACGATGACGACCTTCTGCCCGCGCAGCGAGGAGAGCCGAAATTCGTTGCCGTCGAGATCCTCGAGCACCAACTCCGGCGCCTGCGCTGTGGCAAGCGCCCGTTCGCCGAGCGATTCTGGACCGATCGCGGACATCGCCGTCGTGGCGTCGGTGACGATGGCCATGCCGAGACGCTCGGCCACTGCGCGAACGTTGAAGTCCGCTGCGCTGCCGTCGAGCGGGACACAGACCTCGGCCTTGCAAGCACCCTGCGGCTTGATCCCCCAACCGGTTCCTGCGGCGAACTGTTCTGCGGTGAGTTCGAGGGTGTCGGTCAGCATGCGGCGACCGTAGTGGTCAGCCGATCAGCTCGACGAGTGCGCGCTTCGGATCGTCGCTGGTGACGAGCGATTCGCCGACGAGTACAGCGCCATAACCAGCCGCTTCCAGCAGGCGCGCGTCGTCGGCACCCCGGACTCCCGACTCGGCGACCTTCACTGCGCTGTCCGGTATGACGCCGCCCATCCGGACCGCACGCTTGTGATCGACCTGGAACGTGACCAAGTCGCGTTGGTTGACCCCGACCAGTGTTGCGTCAGCTTCGAGTGCGTGTTCGAGTTCCGCCTCGTCATGAATCTCGACCAGAACATCGAGACCGATGTCGATCGCGAGCGCGTGAAATTCAGCGAGCTGAACAGTGTCGAGGGCCGCAGCGATGAGCAGCACACAGTCGGCGCCCATCAGGCGGGCGTCAAGCACATCGAGCTCGCTGACCGTGAAGTCCTTGCGGAGCACCGGCAACGAGCAGGCCCGCCGGGCCGATTGCAGATCGTCGACCGAACCGCCAAAGCCGTCGACATCGGTGAGTACCGAGAGGCATGACGCTCCCCCAGATTCGTAGATCGCCGCCAATTCAGCTGGGTCGAGTCCGATGTTGAGGTCACCCTTCGACGGCGATCGACGTTTGATCTCAGCGATGACTCCCAGTTTGGTGTTGGCGACGAGCGCCGCCCGGAATCCACGCCCTGACGGCATCGCGCGTGCCTCATCGATGAGCCGCTCGACTGATCGCGTGTCAGCCGCTGCCATCTCGCGATGACGGTCGAGAATCTTGTCGAGGTACGTGACGCTCACCGGAGAACGGACCTAGAAGCCGAGTTGGCCCGACACAGTGGCCAACAGCTCGTCGATCGGGACTCGGATTTGCTCCATGGTGTCGCGGTCGCGGACGGTCACCGCATTGTCATCGAGCGATTCGAAGTCGACAGTGACGGCGAGCGGCGTGCCGATCTCGTCCTGGCGGCGGTAGCGCTTGCCAATGTTCTGCGTCTCGTCATAGTCGACCATGTAGCGATCGGCGAGCAGCTTGCGCACCTCGTGCGCGAGCGGCGTGAGAGTGTCCTTCTTGCTCAACGGAAGCACGGCGACCTTGTACGGAGCTAAACGCGGGTGCAGTCGGAGCACGGTTCGGCTCTCGCCGTTGACCTCGTCCTCGTCGTACGCCGCGAGCAGAAACGCCGCCATTGCGCGGGTTGCCCCTGCGGCCGGTTCGATCACGTACGGCACGTAACGCTCGTTCGATTGCGGATCGAAGTAGTCGAGCTTCTCCCCCGACGCTGCGGCGTGGGCCTTGAGATCGAAATCGGTCCGCTTCGCGATGCCTTCCAACTCGTCAAAGCCCCACGGGAATTTGAACTCGACGTCGGAGGTGCCAGTCGAATAGTGCGACAACTCGTCGGCGTCGTGCGGTCGAAGCATCACCATCTCTGCCGGGATCCCGTGCTCGATGTACCAGTTGAGGCGCTCGTTGCACCAATACTCGTACCACTGGTCGCTCTCGTCCGGCGGCACGAAGAACTCCATCTCCATCTGCTCGAACTCGCGGGTGCGGAAGATCCAGTTTTGCGGAGTGATTTCGTTGCGGAAGCTCTTGCCGACCTGCGCGATGCCAAAGGGTGGCTTCTTGCGGCTGGTCTGCAGCACCTGAGCGAAGTTGGTGAACATGCCCTGCGCCGTCTCAGGGCGGAGGTAGGCATCGGCCCCCGCGCCCTCAACCGGGCCTGCCTGCGTCTTGAACATCAGATTGAACTCGCGTGCTTCGGTGAAACTTTTCTTTTCACCGCACTCCGGACAGGTCTCAGGGTCGTCAAGCTTGTCGAGACGGAACCGGTTCTTGCAGTTCGTGCAGTCGACCAGCGGATCTGAGAAGTTGCCAAGGTGGCCGGAGGCCTCCCAGACCTGGGGTGGGCCAAGGATCGCTGCGTCGATCAGCACGACGTCGTCGCGTTGCTGGACTATCGATCGGACCCATGCCTCTTTGACGTTGCGGAGCAACAATGATCCGAGCGGGCCGTAGTCGTACGTCGACCGGAAACCGCCGTAGATCTCGGCGGACTGGTACACGAAGCCGCGTCGTTTGCAGAGGGAGACGATCTGATCCAGGTCGGTTGCCGGCATAGGCGGGCGAGTCTACGAGCACCACGGCCGACCCACCCGTTGCCGTTTGCGTACCCGCCACACGTCGCCGACGACGTGTGGCGGGTACGCAAACGGGGTCGCGGGCGTGGGCAGGGCGGGGCTCGAATGAGTCAGTGCGCTTCGAACATCGCGACTGCTTTGAGTCGTCGTTCGATGTGGAACTCCAAGGCACGAGTCGCCAATGCCGAAACCTCGTGCGTGACGGGCGACTCTGGCTGAGCCAATGCATGAGCAAGGCGGCCGCCCAGGATGTCGCGCAGCAGTGAGAGCGCTCCGGCGCTGATTGATTGGCCAGAACGACAGGCGCGACACAGCACCCCGCCTTCGTTCAGATCGAAGGCAACGAGTTGCGTTCCCGGCCCGGACTCGCCGCACCGGACACACACGTCGAGTTGCGGACGCATGCCTTCATTCGCCAGCAACTTCCAGTAAAATGCCGGCACGTTGATCGGCGACGGGTTGGATGCAATGGTGCGCAACACTCCGACCACCATTCGGTACAGCTGTGGGTTTGGCTCTCGTTCGAGCGACAGCTGATCAACGGCCTCGAGCACGGCCAGGCCCTGCGAGGCGCGATCCAACGACGACAGCATCGGCGCAAGCGGTTCGACCGACTCAGCCTGAGTCACAATGTCCAGCTCGCGTCCGCGGTAGAGCTGCACGTTGACGTGGCTCATCGGCTCCAGCCGGGCACCGAATTTCGACTTCGTCTTCCGCACGCCCTTGGCGACGGCCCGAACCTTGCCGTTGTCACGGGTGTGCATCACGATGATGCGGTCAGCCTCGCGCAGCTTGTAGGTCCGCAGAACCACACCGGTGTCGCGATAGAGCTCGCTCATCCGATCGATTCGTCGGTCTCGTCGAGACCCCCGAATCGCCGTTCACGCTGCGCGAAGTCGGCAATGGCGTCGACGACGTGGTCTGCAGCAAGTTCATCCCAGCTCAGTGGGACGAAGACCAGTTCGCCATATGCCAGCTCCCACACCAATGACGGCGGGAGACGATTGGGCTCACCGAGTACAAGGATCAGGTCGGGTTCACAATCAGCGGGGGCGTAGAGCGCCTCGGCAACCGTTGCTTCGTTGACCGGGTCCGTCGGATCGAGCCGCCGCATCGCTGCGGCAAACCGATCGCGTCCGTCGCCGCATGGATCGATCATGACGTGACAGTTGCCGATCTGACGCTCCCACCAGTCTTGCTCAACGGCGTCATAGCCCGGCTCGAAAGCCCGCAGCGTGAGATACGACGCGCCGGCCTGCCCGACAATCGCCCCGAGCGTCTCGACCCGGTGCGCCCATCGTTGCTCGCCGAGATCGTTCCACTCGCGCAGCGTGCCGCCCACCACCATCACATGGCGGAGGAACTGGCGCGTCGAGTCCGAAGTGTCAGCCGCCCCTGCCTCAGGCATAGGCGTGGACGCAACGTTGACAACCACATGCTCATTCTTCCACGTCCGTCGCCGTATGTGGCGGCTCGCAGACCATCGGGCCAAGTACGGTGCTCGGCGTGCCGACCGATGCTCCCCATCCGCTCCACGTCGCGTGCATTATGGATGGCAACGGTCGCTGGGCGGGCCGTCGCGGGTTACCTCGCACCGACGGCCACACCGAAGGCGAGGAGAACCTTGCCCGTCTCGTCCGAGTCGCAGTGCAGCGTGAGATCGGCTGGTTGACCGTCTTCGGGTTCTCGACAGAGAATTGGCGGCGGCCTCGGCCCGAAGTGCGCCACATTCTGGGCCTTCACGAGAAGCTGTTCGGACGCGTTGCGGAACTCAATGAGTTGAACGTTCGAATCCAGTGGATCGGCCGGCCCTTCGATTCACGCGAGGCCCGAACCCCAAAGTACGTACAGCGGGCAATCCGCAAGGCGATTGCGGACACCGCTGACAACACCGGCATGACGTTGACGGTCGCCTTCGATTATGGCGGCCGTGCCGAATTGGTGAAGGCAGTCGAAGGGGCGCGGTCCACTGATGCCGGCGTGACGCCCGAGACGATCAGCCAGCACATGTATTTGCCCGACCTCCCACCGGTCGACGTCGTCATTCGGACCAGCGGTGAGCGCCGGGTGTCCAACTTCCTGCTCTGGCAGGCAGCAGGTGCGGCGATCCACTTCACCGACACCGCCTGGCCTGACTTCGGCGAAACCGAACTTGACGAAGCACTCGCACTGCTCGACGCATGACTGACGAATCAGCGACGCCCCCAGCCTCGTTCGAACCCGGCGAAGCACTGGCGGCGCTGGCCGAGGCCACCGCTGCCCTCGAGAACGCCGAGGACCGTCCCGGCCAGTTCGAGATGGCTCGCCTTGTCGAGCAATCGATCGCAACTGGCAAGCACCTCGTGGTTCAAGCGGGCACCGGAACTGGCAAGACCCTTGCCTACCTTGTGCCGGCAATCACCGGTGAGAAACGTGTGGTGATCGCCACCGCGACCAAGGCCCTGCAGGATCAGCTGGCAAACAAGGACTTGCCGTTTCTCGCCGAACATCTCGACGCCGACTTCGACTTCGCCGTACTGAAGGGCCGCAGCAACTATGTGTGTCTGCAGCGGCTGAAAGAGATGAGCGGCGGCGAACAGGGCCAGCTGGAACTCGACACCTTGGCCGTGGTCACCCAGGCCGAGATCAAGAAGATCGCGGAGTGGGCCGGGACTTCGGCGACCGGCGATCAAGCCGAACTCGACTGGTCGCCGTCCGACAATGCGTGGCGCTCCGTGAGCGTGGGCAGCGACGAATGCCCCGGAGCGGACAAATGCCCGCTGGGCGATCCCTGCTTCGCCGAGCAGGCGCGACGCAGGGCTGCTGCTGCCGACGTCATCGTGGTCAATACCTATCTGTACGGCCTCAACGTCGCGAGTGACGGCGCCATCCTGCCCGATCACGACGTTGTCGTGTTCGACGAGGCCCATGTGCTGGAGGACACGATGAGCGACACGGTCGGTGTCGAGGTTTCGCCCGGGCGGTTTACGGCACTGTCAGGCGTCGTCGGCAAGATCATCACCGACCCCAGCCTCACCGGCGGTATCGCCGAGATCGGCGCAGGTCTGCGCGACGTGCTCGGCGACGAGGTCGGGAAACGGCTGACCGCTCCGCTTCCCGACGAGATTCAGGAAGTCCTGACAGATGCTCGCCTTCGGCTCGGCGATGTCAACGACACGCTGATTGCCATCGACACGAAGAACGAGGACGCCAAGCAGCGCAAGCTGCGGGCGCAAACCATGACCGGCCGCTCGATCAGCCAGCTCGATATCGCCATCGAAGGCCGGCAAGGTCACGTCGCATTTGTCTCCGGTTCACGCGAATCACCGCGGCTTGAGATTGCGCCGCTCGACGTCGGACCGACCATGACCGAAGGGGTCTGGTCGAAGCGAACGGCAATTCTGACGAGCGCAACGATCCCGTCGTCGCTCGCAGAACGAGTCGGCATGCAGACGAGCGAAGTGGAGATCGCCGACGTCGGCAGCCCATTCGACTACGCAACGAACTCGCTGCTGTACAACGCGATCCATCTGCCCAACCCGAACGATGGCGGCTTCCGAGCCAAAGCCAACGACGAACTTGAGGCGCTGATCAATGCGGCAGGCGGTCGGACCCTGGCGTTGTTCACGAGCTACCGCGCCATGGACGAAGCAGCCGAGGAGATGAAGAGTCGACTCGACGTGCCGATTCTGACCCAACGCGACCTGCCGAAACCTGCCCTGGTCCAGGCGTTCACCGATTCCGAAGAGACATGCCTGTTCGCCACTGCCGGGCTCTTCCAGGGTGTCGATGTTCCCGGCAAGACCCTCTCGCTCGTGGTCATCGATCGCATTCCCTTCCCACGGCCCGACGATCCGTTGTTGTCCGCTCGGCGCGACCTCCTTGGCCCCGCAGCGTTCAGCCAGATCGACATCCCGCGTGCATCGATGATGTTGGCACAGGCGTGCGGGCGTCTGATCCGCACCTCGACCGACAAGGGTGTCGTTGCCGTTATGGATCCGCGGCTGGGCAAAGCGCGTTACCGCTGGGACATTGTGTCGGCGCTTCCGCCAATGAAACGCACGCGGCACCGAAGCGACGTCGTGGAGTTTCTGGAGACCATCCGCGACACTTAGCCGTAGTGGCGTTGCATCATGTCCGGGTAGCTCCTGGCGAAGTAGTTCCAGAGCTGATCGCCGTAGGTCTCGGTGTGACTCGCGCTCCCCATGTCACCCACACCGGCCGCGGTTTGCTCCTTGGTCGCCATGAATCCGGCCGAGCTGTGCCGTTCGCTCCCTGCCACAGCATCGACGAATCGCTGGTCGAGCTGGATGGGATCCAACGCAGTGTCAAGCGACGGGCCGTGGAAGTAGGCAGTCGACATGCGCGGCTCGCTCGTGATGACCCGATGCGCCGTCGCAACGAGATAGTTCCCGGTCATCGCCTGCAACATTTCACCGATGTTCAGCACGAACGAGTCGGGCACCACCGGCACATCGATCCAGTCTCCGGTTGGATCGAGCACCTGGAGACCCGGCGTCGGTCCTGCCGCCAGCAACGTGATGAATCCCGTGTCGTGGTGCGCGTTCACCCCCGCTGCTCCCTCCGGAGTCGGCGGATAGCTGATGAACTTCGTGAGCGACATCGAGTTCTTGTCAAACGCGGTTCGGAAATGGTCGGCGTCGAGTCCGAGCCCGAGTGCGAAGAGGCTGAGAATCTCATCCGCAACGGCTCCGAGCCGATTGAACCAGTCAAGTGTCAATGCTTGCTGTCCTGCGATGACGTCGTCGGGCATCCACTGGTTTGGCCCAAGCAACCGAAGGTACGCAGGCTCGACATCGGCATCGAGGGCCGGCTGTTCCGACCACATGTCGATCTGTTCGCGCACGTCCGGCCGGTTATTGGTGAACTCGGTTCCGACCGCTTCCCAGCCGCGGAAGTGCCGCGACTCACGTTTGTCGATGAACAGCTTCTGGTCGTCGGACAGCGCAAAGAACTCGGCCATCATTGCGAACACGTTGTCGAGGTAACCAGCCGGCAGGCCGTGGTTGACGAGCACGGCGAAACCGATGTCGTGATAGACCGCGGTCAGCTCGTCGGCGAGCGCCCGCCGTTCGTCGACGGTCCCGCGTAGCGGACCCAAATCGATCGTCGGGATGCGAGCGGGCATCTGCCGCTCAGGCGAGGGTATCGACGTTGTTGAGCTCGCGGAAGGCTTGCTCGAGGCGGTCGACGAAGCTCACTTCACCAGACCGCAGCCAGGCACGCGGGTCGTAGTACTTCTTGTTCGGCGCGTCGGCGCCATCGGGGTTGCCGAGCTGGCCCTGGAGATAGTCGTGCTTGTCGGACTCGTACCCGCGGATCCCGTCCCAGAACGCCCATTGGAGGTCGGTGTCGATGTTCATCTTGATGACGCCATAGCCCAGCGCCTCTTCGATCTCAGCAGCCGTCGAGCCCGAGCCTCCGTGGAACACGAAGTTGACGGGCTTGTTTGATTCGGTCGAATACTTCTCGGCGATATGCGCCTGCGCATCACGGAGGATCGTCGGCGTGAGCTTGACATTTCCTGGCTTGTAGACGCCGTGCACATTGCCGAACGCTGCGGCGATCGTGAAGTTCGGGCTGACCTCCATCAGCCGCTCGTAGGCATACGCGACTTCTTCGGGCTTGGAGTACAGGTCCTCGGGATTGGCATCGGAATTATCGACGCCATCTTCCTCGCCTCCTGTGATGCCGAGTTCGATCTCGAGGGTCATGCCCATCGGCGCCATTCGTTTCAGGTAGTCGACGCAGATGTCGAGGTTCTCCTCCATCGGCTCTTCAGAGAGGTCGAGCATGTGCGAGCTGAACAGTGGCGCTCCGGTTGCGGCAAAGTGCTCTTCGCCGACGTCGAGGAGCCCTGAAATCCATGGAAGCTTCGCCTTCGGGCAGTGATCAGTGTGAAGGATCACCCGAGCGTCATAGGCCTCCGCCAACGTCTGCACGTGCTTGGCTCCTGCGACCGAACCGAGTATCGACGCTCGGCTGGAGTCGACCGGGACGTTCTTCCCCCCGACGAATGCCGACCCGCTGGTCGAGTATTGAATGATGACCGGGCTGTTGAGTTTTCCGGCAGTCTCCATGACGGCATTCATCGAGTTGGTGCCAATGCAGTTTGCTGCGGGAAGCGCAAACTGCTGGTCTTTCGCCAATGCAAACACCTGGTTCACCGCCTCGCCGGTGAGCACGCCTGCGGGGAAGTCGTTGCGAAGTTCAGTCACAGCTCTGAGCGTACGCGAAACCCTTCACGTTGGTCAGCCCAACCGAGGTTGGATCTGCGACGGGGGCTACGTTCGGCGCATGTCTGAATTGGTGCACACGGTGATCGTCGATGATGTCGCCACGATCACGCTCGACTCACAGCACAACCGCAATGCACTCTCGAAGCCCTTGCTCGACCAGCTACACGCCGGGATCGACGCCGCAGAGGATGCCCAGGCCCGAGCCATCGTGCTCCGTCACGAAGGGCCCGCGTTCTGCGCCGGCGCCGACCTGAAGGAACGGTCCGACGGCCCGCCGGATTCCGGACCGATGGTACGAGCCCTCAAACGCTTGATGGACACAGAGCGGCCGACGATTGCTGCGGTCGATGGTGCCGTCCGGGCCGGCGGGATCGGGCTGATGGCATCCTGCGATCTCGTCGTTGTGCACAGCACTACGACGTTCGCGCTGACCGAGGTGCGCATCGGCGTCGCTGCAGCCATCATCTCGGTCCCCATTCTGCGGCGCGTGCCGCCCGGCAAGATCGCGGCAGCAATGTTGACCGGTGAGCAGTTCGGTGCGGATGAAGCCCGAACGATTGGCTTGGTCACTCATGTCACCGACGATGTTGCGACATCCGTTGCTGCGTTGGTGGACGGCATCAGGGCTGGCGCACCCCGGGCCGTTCGCGAGACCAAGGCGCTGCTCCACTCAGTTCCGACGATGGAACGCGACACGGCATTCGCCGCAATGGAGAGTCTGTCGAATGAGCTGTTTCAAGGACCGGACGCGAAGATCGGTATGCAGGCGTTTCGGGAGAAACGACGACCCACCTGGGTCCTGAGCGAATCTGACCAAACGTGACGCATTCGGCGCCCGAGACCATCAGCATCGCTACCGGTGACAACCAGTTCATTGTCGCGGACCACTGGCCGGGAGACGCCACGCCCGTGATCCTCGCCCACGGCGGCGGCCAAACCCGGCACTCGTGGGGTGGCACAGCCGCCACCCTCGCAGCCAAGGGACATCGCGTGGCGTCGATTGACCTGCGCGGGCACGGCGATTCCACCTGGGCGCCTGACGGCGACTATTCGATGGGCGCGTACTGCGGCGATGCCCTGCGCATTGCCGAGTGGATTCGCCACGACAACCCGACGACGCACATCGCCTGGGTCGGCGCGTCGCTCGGCGGGATGACCGGACTCCATGTCATCGACGCTGCTCCAGCTTGGTTCTCGTCGCTGACGCTGGTCGACATCACCCCTCGGCCCGCAGCGAAGGGCGTCAGCCGCATCCTCGAGTTCATGGCCGCCAAGGCCGACGAGGGTTTTGCTGACCTCGACGAAGCCGCTGATGCGATCGCCGAGTACCAGCCACATCGACCGCGACCCAAGGATCTGTCAGGCCTCGCCAAGAACCTCCGACTCGGCGATGACGGACGCTGGCGATGGCACTGGGATCCGGCCTTCCTTGACGTCCGATCAGGCACCAACTCAGAACACGCCCGCGACCGCCATCATGACGAACTTGAGATGATCGCTCGAAGAATCACGATGCCGACGATGTTGGTCCGTGGACGACTCTCGGACCTGGTGACTCAAGACGAGGTTGACGAGTTCCTCAAGATGGTCCCGCACGCGCGTTACGTCGACGTCAAGGATGCCGCGCACATGATCGCCGGCGACAAGAACGACGTGTTCACTGACGCCGTTGTCGAGTTTCTCGACGGGTGACAGCCGAGTTTCTCGACGGGTGACGGCCGAGTTTCTCGACGGGTGACGGCCGAGTTTCGCAATGCAGAACCGTCGTGCGAGAATGTTTTCATGACCACTGTCACCAGCCAGGATCTCCACGACCGCATTTCCGGACAGAACCTCCCGAAGCGGTTCCTGCAGAACGTCGCGCGCAATGGTGACATCGAAGTCCTCAACTGGAAGGCCGCCGACGGCTCGTGGGCATCCAAGACCCTGAACGAGATGGCTGCTGACGTCGCTCGTCTGACCGCCGCGCTCAAAGACCTCGGCGTGGCTCGCGGCGACAAGGTCGTCATGATGATTCGCAACCGCCAGGAGTTCCACGCCCTCGACACCGCCGTGCTCTTCTGCGGCGCCACCCCGGTGTCGATCTACAACTCCTCGGCTCCCGATCAAATCCAGTACCTGATCAACGACTGCGGCGCCTCGGTCGCGATTCTCGAAGACAGCGGCTTTCTGGAGCGCTTCGAGTCGGTGCGCGAGAAGATTCCAACGATCAAGCACATCGCCGTGATCGAAACCACGGACGAGACACCCGACGACGTGGTGCGCTACAGCGACCTGATTGCGTTCGAGCCAGTCGACCTCGCAGTGGAAGCAGGGACCGCCACGCTCGATGACGTCGCCACCATCATCTACACCTCCGGCACGACCGGCCCGCCAAAGGGCGTCATGCTCAGCCACAGCAACGTGGCGTGGACACTCGAGTCCGTTGGCCAGTCGATGCGCGACCAGACCGACATCGAAGACTTCGCAGGCAAGCGTCACGTTTCGTATCTGCCGATGGCCCACGTGATGGAGCGTCTTCTCGGCCACTACTACATGCTTGACTTCGCCACGAAGGTCTACTGCTGCCCGGAGACCTCGCAGATGCCGGCGATGGTCCGTGAGAGCAAACCCAACGTCTTCATCGGCGTTCCCCGCGTCTGGGAAAAGATGTACGCCGGCGTCACGGCCGCGATTTCGGCTGATCCTGAAAAGGAGCAGCAATTCAACGACGCGATCGCTGCTGCCACACCGATCATGGAGAAGATGACTCAGGGAGCGGCGACCGAGGAGGAAGTCGCCACCTGGAACTTCCTGGACGAGGTCGGCTTCAAAGCCGTCCGCGGTTTGATTGGCCTCGACGAGGTCGAGATCGGCATCTCCGGCGCTGCGCCCATCCCCGCCGAAATCCTCGAGTGGTTCCGCACCATTGGTGTGCCGCTGAGCGAGGGCTACGGCATGAGCGAAACGACTGCGGTGCTCTCCTGGTCGGCTGCGGCGAAGCCTGGCTACGTCGGCCAGGCCGCCGTCGGTGTCGAGATGAAGATTGCCGACGATGGTGAGGTGCTCGCACGGGGCGGCAACATGTTCGAGGGGTACCTCGGGCTTCCCGACAAGACAGCGGAGTCGATCGACGACGACGGATGGGTCCACACGGGCGACATTGGAATCATGGATGACGAGGGCTACCTCAAGATCGTTGATCGTAAAAAGGAACTGATCATCACTGCGGGCGGCAAGAACATCAGCCCGGCGAACCTCGAAGCGGCACTCAAGATGATCCCGCTGGTGGGGCAAGCGTGTGCCATCGGCGAGCAGAAGCCCTTTGTCGCTGCCCTGGTCGTCCTCGATCCAGATGCATCGGCTGCGTGGGCAACTGAGCACGGCGTGGAGGGCGACGCTGCGACGATGGCTGCATTGGCGGAAAACCCTGACGTGATTGCCGAAGTCAATGCGGGCCTCGTCGAAGCGATGTCAGACTTCAACAACGCCGAGGCCGTCAAGAAGGTCAAGGTGCTGGGCAATGAATGGATGCCAGACACCGACTTGCTGACGCCGACCTCAAAGCTCAAGCGCCGCGGCGTCCTCGCAGCGTTCGCCGCAGAGATCGACTCGTTGTACGCGAAATAGCAATCAGTTCTTGATCAACCGGTAGCCAACGCCACGCGCGGTGACGATCAACTTCGGATCGTCGGGATGTTCCTCGACTTTGACGCGCAGTCGGCGAACGTGCGCGTCGACCAACCGCGAGTCGCCGAGGTATTCGTACCCCCACACACGCTCGAGCAGTTGATCGCGCGAGAGCACAGCGCCAGCATGGTCGGCGAACTCACACAGCAATCGGAACTCAGTCTTGGTGAGGCTGAGCTCCGCGCCGCCCTTCAACACAATGCCTTGCTCACGCTGCAACTCGATGTCACCGAAAACCGATGACGCGGACGCCGTTGTCGCTCCTTGTAGGTGTACGCGGCGGAGGAGCGCGCGGATGCGCGCCGCCAGTTCCTTCGGCACCACCGGTTTGGTCACATAGTCGTCGGCGCCCGCTTCGAGCCCAGCCACCATGTCGACGGTGTCGGTCTGAGCCGTGATGATGATGATCGGGACAATGCTCTTCAGACGCAGCGCTCGACACACCTCGAAGCCCGACATGTCGGGCAAGCGAAGGTCGAGCAGCACCAAATCAGTGGGTGCCTCGTCGAATGCTTCCAGCCCGTCCATGCCATTTGCGGCTTGGCGAACCGAGTAACCCTCGTCTTCGAGCGCGAGAGACAGCGCCAACCGAATCGCGTCGTCGTCTTCGATGAACAGCAACGATTCCATGTACGTTCGGACACTACACGTCACCGCGTTCCCCGAGGTGAGGCCAGGTTTTCGTGGATTCGATCTTTGTTACAGAAATCGCACACATCCCGAATAGGTCTGTCACACGCGAGGCGCATTGTTGTATCTGTTCACGCTGCCCCGGTGAGACACCTTCCTCCCCCTGGTGTCTCACCGGCAGCGGGTGAATCCCGCCGCTCGTACCATTTCGGACTGGAAACCCTGCAACACTTCGATTCGTGGCTCGGCAACGCTCTCTCCGCCTCCGTACCCGCGTCACGCTGTTCTTCGCACTAATTGCCCTTTTCGCCGGATCGGTCCTCATCGGAGTCACCTACGGATTTGCGCGGAGTAACCTCTTGGCCCGAGAGGACTCGTCGGCTCGCGATCAAGCCATCGTCAATGCAAGTCAAGTCCGCGAGGAATACACCGCAGCTCCGGGCCAGATCGGCAGCTTCTTTGACGCCGATCTCCGCACCGCTGACGGCGGGTTTGCCAGTTTGCTTGCTGCTGAGAGCGCAACACAGATTGCCGGTTCGGACACTCGCGTCCGGATCGACGACTACCCGGCCAGCCTCGTCGACACCGTGCGCAAGGGCGGCAACGGGCGCCAGTACGCCGTCATTAACGGAGAGGACTACGTCGTGGTCGGGTTGTACATCGGCGCACACGATGCGGCCTATTTCGAGGCATTCCCACTCAGTGACACCGAGCGTACGCTGCGTTCGATCCTCACTGCGCTGGCTCTGGGCGGCCTCGGCGGCCTGATACTGGCTTCCCTCTTCGGTTTCTCGACCAGCCGCCGGTTACTTCGCCCGCTCAGCCGCGTTGCTGACGCCGCAGAGGACATCGCGTCTGGCGGTCTGGACACCCGTCTTGTTGAAGAGTCCGACCCCGACCTCGACCGTTTGGCAGGCTCGTTCAACGACATGGCTGACGCCGTCCAGACACGCATCGAACGAGAGGCCCGGTTTGCCTCCGACGTCAGCCATGAGCTGCGATCACCGATCACTGCCCTGACTGCGGCCGTTGAAGTGATGGACGGCCGCCGGGAAGAAGTTCCGGAGCGAACTCGCCAGGCGCTCGACGTCGTGGTCGGTCAGGTGCGACGATTCGACAGCATGGTGATTGACCTTCTCGAACTCTCGCGGCTCGACGCAGGCGCGACCGACATGAATGTCGAGCGCCTCGACATCGTCGACCTGACCCGCCGAATTGCCGGACGGTACGGCGCTCCGGACGTGCCGATCAGTGTTGCACCGCGAACTCGCCGCGAGGTGTCGGTCGACAAGGTGCGCTACGAACGCATTGTCGGCAACCTCATCGAAAACGCCAAGAATCACGGAGGCGGAGCTGTCGAGATTCAGATCGAACCGGCCCGGAACAAACGCATCCGCATCGCAGTTATCGACGATGGTCCCGGTGTGGCGCAAGGAGAGCGCGAGCGGATCTTCGAGCGTTTCGCGCGCGGGAGCGCGGCTCGGCACCGGATCGGCACCGGACTCGGACTCGCCCTGGTCGCCGAACACAGCTCTGCAATGGGTGGCCGAGCCTGGGTTGAAGACGGCAAGTTCGGTGGCGCTCGCTTTGTGGTCGAACTCCCGATGGCGGTCGAAGCGTGAGGCTGCGGACGCGGACCCTGCTTGCAGCGCTTGCCGCCCAAGCGTTGGCGGTCGTTGCCGTCTCCTGCGGAGTGCCGACCGGCGATGCCACGTTTCAGGACATCGATGGTGACGTGCTCGGGGGGTTGAACGATCCGACCACAACGACGACGACAACGACGACAACGACGCTCGCTCCGCCGGCCCCTGACCCGGCGTTGCAAACCACCACGACGGTGCCCGTCACCGATCCGCCACCGCCTGCGGCGATGGTCACTGTCTACTTCATCAGTCGCGGGCTGCTTTCTCCTGCGACGTCCGAAGTCGATCCGTCGTACGGGCTCAACGAACTCGTTGTCTTGCTCGAAGACGGACCTCCCGATGACAGCGTCGGCGAGCGGCTGCAATCGTTCGTCGAGCCCGGCCTCATCGTCGGCACACCGACCAGCGAAAGTGGCATCATCCAGGTCGAGCTGGACGGTCAGGAATTCAACGCGATCGCCCTGCGCAATCAGCGCGAAGCGCTCGCGCAGATCGTTGTGACACTGCTCCAAAATACGCCGGCCGTCGGCCAGGTCTCTTTCACCATTGACGACCAGATCGTGTTGATCCCCACCGATAGCGGGTCCCAGGAAGCTGCATCCGTCGACGACTTCAACCGACTTCTGGGCGAGACCCGGTCGCCCAACGGAGGACCCAGCGACATCGTTGATCCGGTGAATGTCACAACCAGCATTCCCCAATAGCCGGCGCTGCTCAGTACCCGAGTCGCTCGACTCGTTCGGGTTTGCGCTGCCAATCCTTGTCGACCTTCACCCTCAGTTCGAGGTAGACACCTTCGGGCATCTGCTTGCGGGCAAGCTCACCGGCACGCTTCAAGATGGCTCCGCCCTTGCCGATGACCATCCCCTTTTGGCTGTCGCGTTCGACGAGAATGTTGACACGGATCCGAGGCCATTCCCATTCCACGACTTCCGTCGCGATCGAATACGGCAGTTCGTCGTGGGTCACCGCCAGCAGTTGCTCACGGACGAGTTCTGCAACCCAACGTTCCTCGGGCAGATCGGAGATCTCGTCATTGGGGAAGTACTGCGGGCCTTCCGGAAGTGTGCTGGCAAGATGATCAACGAGAGCGCCAATGCCCTCACCCGTCTTGGCTGAGACGGGAAAGTACTCTTTCGCACCCAGTTGACTGGCCGCTTGCAGCATCGCAAGCACCTGCTGGGGTTTGGCGATATCGGTCTTGTTGACGATGACGGTCGATGCTGACATGTCGAGATGATCGGCGACCCACTTGTCGCCCTTACCGAACTGCATTGTGGCGTCGAGCACCAGACACGTCGCGTCAACATCTTTCGCACTGTCGAGCGCCGTTGCATTCACTCGCTCGCCGAGCGCGGTTACTGGCTTGTGCAGCCCCGGCGTGTCGACGAACACCAGCTGACTCGTCGGCCTCGTGAGCACGCCCATGATGCGATGCCGTGTGGTCTGAGGCTTGTCGGAGACAATGCTGATCTTGCGACCGCAGATGGCATTCACCAACGACGATTTCCCGACGTTGGGTCGCCCGACAAAGGTGACGAAGCCCGACGTGTAACCGTCCGAATTATGCGGCGCATCAGAGCTGGTCGTTTCGTCGGTCACGAGACCAGTCTGCCAACCTCTCACCTATGACGCGCATGATCAACGGCATCGATGAAATGAAGACCCTTGTCGGCGAGCACCTCGGCTGGTCTCCGTACACGGAGATCACCCAGGAACAGGTCCAGCAGTTCGCCGAGGCAACCGGCGACCACCAGTGGATACACATCGATGTTGAACGTGCCAAGGCCGGGCCGTTCGGCGGCCCGATCGCTCACGGTTATCTGACGTTGTCGCTTGGCCCCATGCTGTCGCCCCAGGTCTTCGGCGTGTCGGGCGTCGCGATGGGCGTCAACTATGGGGCCGGCAAGATCCGATTCCCGTCGCCTGTTCCCGTGGGCGCCAAGGTTCGGCTCGGCATCACGCTCGTCGCTGTCGACGACATCCCGGGTGGCGCTCAGGTGACGCAGCAATTCGTGTTCGAATGCGAAGGAGCCGAGAAACCCTCGTGTGTCGCGGAAGTCATCTTCCGCTACTACGTCTGATCAAGACGCCCATGCCGCACGCTCCATCCTCCGCACCGATCACCATCGGCCTTGCTGAAGTTCACGAGGCAATCTCGGCGACCCGGCCAGACGACTCGTGCCTCGTCTTTCGCGATCGTCGTTTCACGTGGGGTGAGGTGACCGAGCGCACTCGGCGGCTGGCCAACGCGCTGCTTGATCGAGGCCTCGGCTGCCACACCGAACGCAGCGATCTCGACGGCCACGACAGCGGCCAAGATCATATTGGCGTGTACCTCCACAACGGAAACGAATACCTCGAGGTGATGTTGGGTGCGCTGAAAGCGCGCGTCGCATCGTTCAACATCAACTACCGATATGTCGCAGAAGAACTGCGATACCTGCTCGACGATGCGCACGCGCGGGCTATCGTGGTGCACAGCCAATTCGCACCGATACTCGCCGAAGTCCTGCCCGACCTCGCGAACCTTGACGTGATCCTGCAGGTCCCCGACGATTCCGGGAATGATCTACTTCCCGGCGCAGTCTGGTACGAGGATGCCTTGGCCGCAGCATCACCCGACCGTCCAAACGTCAAGTGGAGCGCCGACGATCTTTACATGCTCTACACCGGTGGCACCACCGGGATGCCGAAGGGCGTCATGTGGCGAAACGGCGACGCCATGGTCGAGTGCTTTGGAGGTTCGCGCACAGCCACAACGGTAGAAGAATTCGTCGCCGAGGCAAATACTGGTCTCCAAGCACTGCTGGCACCTCCGTTCATGCACGGAGCGGGACACTGGATGAGCTTCCGCACCTGGTTGGGTGGTGGCACAATCTTCGTGCAACCAGTTCCCGAACAGCTCGACCCGGTCGACATCTGGACGCTCGTCGAAAGCGAACGCCTCAACTTCTTATTGATCGTCGGCGACGCATTCGCTCGTCCGCTGCTCGACGAACTTGAGCACCCAACCGGACGCGGGCCGTACGACCTCGAATCGCTGACGGTTCTGCTGTCCGGCGGTGCCGCCCTGTCGGCCAATTTGAAGGTGGAGTTCCTACAGCACCTCCCCACGGTGATGATCGTCGACGGCCTCGGGTCATCCGAGGCCGGCGGCCAGGTGTCCCATGTGTCCGCTGGCGGCAATGCCTCGACGGGCACCTTCGAGCTGACGAGTGGCAATGTCATCCTGTCGCCCCAGCTTGATGCCGTGTTGGCCCCAACCGACACCACCACAGGGTGGTTGGCCAAGACCGGCCGCCTTGCGCTTGGCTACCTCGGCGACGCGGACAAGACCGCTCGCACCTACCCGACCATCGACGGTCAGCGCTACGCGGTGCCTGGTGACCGGGCCCGATTTGTCGATGACCATCCCGACGACTTAATGGTCGAACTGCACGGCCGCGATTCGGTCACGATCAACTCAGGTGGCGAGAAAATCTTCGCCGAGGAGGTCGAGGCTGCCGTCAAGGCGCACCCCGGCGTCTATGACTGCGTGGTTGCCGGACGGCCAAGCGAGCGTTGGGGCAGCGAGGTGGTAGCTGTCGTCCGAATTCGTTCCGGTCACGACGTCGCCGACACCGATCTCCTCTCCGAGGCCGCCCGGCACATCGCTCGATACAAGCTTCCAAAGGCAATCGTGCACGTGAATGAAATCGTGCGATCCCCCAGCGGCAAAGCGGACTACCGCTGGGCGAAATCGATCGCGCAGGCATAGCCAAAGGAGCACGGCGATCCAATGTGTGAGACTGCCACCGTGGGGAGGCGTCTTGCGGCATGGTGGCGGTGGGTCGTCCGCCCGTGGCGTTCGGCAGGGCTGATCCTGGCATTGATTGCGTCGTTCGCTCTCCCGGCGTTCATGGCCGCAAGCGCGGACCTGTTCCTCGTTTCAGCGTCCGACTCAATCACCCGCCAGGTGCTGGAGGATGATCCGACCGGTCTCGACGTCACCATCGTCGCCAGCGGAGCGCTGACACCGACGGGCATCGCCGATCTCGACGTTGCGATGCGCGGCCAACTTCAACGCGTCAGCCGGCTCGACGATCCGCAGCGGATCGTCTATGCCGACCTCGGTCTCCAGCGGCCCTCGCCAGACGGGATATCGCCGGCGGAGGCAATCATCGGATCAGGTGCACGATTCATCGCCAGCGAGGGCGCGATCGATGCCCTCGACGTCATTGAGGGCGACCGCAGCGTCGAGGGGGTGTGGATCTCCGAACGGGTGTCTCAGCGGCTGGAGCTGCCAGCCGGAACCCTCATCTCGATCAGTGACGGAAAGCCGCTGCCCATCGCCGGGGTGTTCGCAAACCTCTGGGAGGGTGAGCGTGATCCGTACTGGGACGACCTTCCCCCAGCATTCGTCCCGCGTTTCTCAGCGGTGTTCTCCGGACCGCTCAACGAGACGATGATCGTTCCCGAATCGGTGCTCCTCGGCCTCAGCACCGAAGGGCTCGTGCGCTGGGATGCGTCGATGACCGACTGGCCCGACAGCTACGCCGAGCTGTCGGCCCACGCAGGAAGGACACGCGGCATCGAGCGGTCATACACCGAGTCGAACGAATTGGCGGGCGCCCTCGCGGGGTTCACCGGGGCCGGCGGGCCGACGCCGACACTGACGACCGAGGTGTTTGACATCCGCGACGAGATCGACGTGATCGTCGCCGAACTCGACCAGCCGATCGCGACGGCGGCTCTCGGCGGGATCGTCCTCGGGTTGCTCGTGACAGCGGCCGGCGCAGCGTTCGCCGTGCGCAAGCGGGAGACCGAGGCGCGGCTGCTACGTGCCGACGGCGACGCCGCCTGGCGGTTCGCCGCTCGGGCAGTTGCGCAGTTCGCAGCACCTGCCGCGGTCGGTGCGGCGGTCGGAGTCGCCGCAGCATGGTTGTTGGTCGCAGCACCGGGTGGAGGCGTGCAGCCGAGCGCAGACGTGATCGACGTCCGTTCGATCGTTCGAGTCGCACTGGTCGGGCTCAGCGTCGCAGCCGTCACGACTGGCGCCGCTGCCAGTCGAGTGCTCCACACCCCGCGGTCGATGGTCGGGTCTCTTCGGCTGGCGTGGTTTCTCCCTGTGGTCGGCGTGGCGGCCGCGGCCTGGATCCAGGTCGGAGCAGAAGGCAACGCCGCCAATGTCAACCTACTTGTGATCTCCTTCCCGCTGGTGGGGCTGACCGCCGGCGTCGGGTTGGTCGTGCTCGCCGCGCAGTGGCTGATGCACCGTGCGCACCGCAGCGGCGGCTCACTTCCGCCGGCGCTGTTCCTTGCGTGGCGGCGGATCACCTCGGCCGATTCGAGCGCGGTGTTGCTCTCGGCAGCGCTGGGAATTGCGCTCGGACTGATCATGTTCTCGTCGAGCCTCGTCGCCGGACTCGACACCGCAGCCGATGCGAAAGCGACCACTGCCGTGGGGGGTGTGACCCAGGTACGGGTCGACGGTCTCCTCGACGCTGAGCTGCCAGAGGAGACGACGCTCGTCCGGGTGCTCACGACCCGCTCGACGATTGGCGGCAACCAGGTCACCATCCTTGCGGTCGACCCCGAGACGTACGCCGCCGCCGTCTCATGGCACCCGACGTTCGGGTCATCGGCCGCCGAAGTCATCACCGCGCTCGAACAACCGGTCGATGCTGACGTCGCTGTCGTGGTCGCAGGGCAGTTTGCGGTTTCGAGCGAGGCGGGATTCGGCACGTCGAAGGTGACGTCGTATGCGGTTGTCGACACCGTCAACGCCGCCCCGCTCACCTCGGAGATCTCTCCGACCCTGCTGGTCAGCGCTGACCTGGTCGATGCTGTTGCCCTGCGCAAACACGACGCCGAGCGCCCTTCCGACGTCGATGCCGACGAGTGGACGGATCAGTTCCAGTCGCCGCTCCTGCGTGCTCGGCCGGTGTTGATCTCGAAGCTCGACCGAGCGTCGTTGACCACCTTCTTCGACGACAATGGGATCTCGGTGCGGGAGCTCGTGACGCTCGCAGACCGTCGTGACCTGGTCGGAAACCGCGCCGCCCGATGGACATTCGAGTACGTCAGTCTGCTCGCCGTGATCGCCGGGCTGGCGGCGCTCGGCACATTGTTCTTCTACCTCTCCGAGCAGCGCGCCAACCGCCAGCTCTCGACCGTGATGGCCGAGCGGATGGGGCTGCGCCAACGCACTGCCGCTGCCGCTGCCGTCGGTGAGGTGCTGGGATTGGTCGTGGTCGCGTTCGTCGCCGGTACGTCGGTCGGGCTCGTCGTGGCGACGCGGCTCTTCGACCGCTTCGAGCCTGATCCGCGCCTTGCGCCCGACGTTGGGCTCGACGCTCCATGGGGGCTTGTCGGCGGAATCGCGGCCGTGGCGACCGTCGTCGTCGTACTCGCGGCGCTGGCCAACCAGTGGCTTGCCGGCCGCCGAACGTACGGGGAGGTCCTGCGTGGAAGCTGACATCCACCGGCCGGTCATTGAGTGCGTCAGCCTGTTGCGCGTCTACGAGTCCGCGACAGGCCGCGTGCAGGCGGTGCGCGGAGTGGACCTGACAATTGAGTCAGGTCGGTCAGTGGCAGTCGTCGGACCGTCGGGGAGCGGCAAGTCGTCGCTGTTGCGGCTGATCGGCGGGCTGGACGAACCGACTGCTGGCGACGTCTCAATCAACGGGGTGAGCCTGGTCCGCCTGTCTGGCGGAGAACGGCGCAGGATGCGAGCTCGGCTGCTTGCCCATGTGCACCAGCGGCCGATGGACAACCTCCTTGGGCACCTGACCGCGCTCGAACAGGTCGTGCGGGTTGCCGAGCGGCGCGGGGTCGGGGTCGAGGAGTCGCGCGAGATGCTCGACGCGCTCGGCCTCGCCGCCCGCGCGGACCATCTGCCCGACCAAATGTCCGGTGGCGAGCAGCAACGTCTGGCGTTCGCCCGGGGTGCAGTCGGCTCGCCAGCGGTGATCATCGCGGACGAGCCGACCGCCGAGCTCGACACGGCGAGCACCGATCGCGTGCTCGATGCAATCGAGCGGCTGTCTGGCGAAGGGATCACCGTCTTGGTGGCGACTCACGATCCGCGGGTGCTGGAGCGAGTCGACGAGGTCGTGATGCTGCGCGATGGCTCCGTCGCGTCGGTCACCGACTCCGGCATCGAGCTGGCGGTGATCGATCACGCCGGGCGGATCCAGCTCCCGCCGGAAGTTCGTGCACACTTTCCAGATCGACGGGCGCTCGTGTCGTGGGACGCCGAGCGGCGGACGTTCACCGTGGAGGAACCGTGACCATCGTCGTTCGACTCACCGACGTGACCAAGCGGCACCACCGTGGGCGCGAGGTCGTGACTGCGGTCGACCACGTCTCGCTCGAGTTGCCGTCCGGCTCGATGATCGCGCTGGCCGGGCCCTCTGGATCCGGCAAAACGACGTTGCTCAACCTGATCGTCGGCGGCGACGTGCCCGACGAGGGCGCGATCGACGGACCAGCCGGTCTGGCGGACTGGTCATCCTTGGCAATCGTGCCGCAGGCGCTGGGCCTCTTGCCCGAGCTGACGATCGGGGAGAACATCGGGTTTCCGTTGCGGCTCGGCGCGCGTGTTGCAACCGACCCCAGCGAAGTGATGGACCGACTCGGGATCGGCGCAGTCGCCAACCGTCCACCCGAAGAGACGTCCTTGGGCGAGCAACAACGCGCGGCGGTGGCCCGGGCGTTGGTGACGTCACCGATGCTCCTCGTTGCCGACGAACCGACCAGCCATCAGGACGAGGCGAACACCGACCGGGTGACCGCAGCGCTCGCCGACATCGCCGCAGCGGGCTCGTGCGTGTTCGTCGCCACCCATGACAACCGAGTGCTCAACCACTGCGACCTCGTGCTGCAGATGCGCGATGGCGTGGTCACCACCCGGCGCTAGCTGCATTCGGCCGGGACGCTCAAGACGCGACCTCCACACAGACCGTCTCGGAGCTCAGGAGCGTTGCGCAGGACTCACGGAACGGTGCCGCCCACCTCCTTCTGTCTTGCGCTCGCTGCGGCCGGAACACCATTGCCTCAGCGCGTGAACGGTTGCTTCGCCCATCTTGGGTGAGCAGAGCCGTGCGGCGCTCCGGTTTTACCCGCATGGATTCGCCCAGTTCATCTATGGTGAGCAGCGAACCTCACGGACAGATGAAAGGCGGGCCTGACATGGGTCTTCTCGACAAACTCAAGGGCGAACTCGTTGACATCATCGAGTGGATCGATGATTCCCGCTCGACATTGGCATGGCGCTTCCCCCGCTATCAGAATGAGATCAAGAACGGCGCGCAACTCATTGTCCGCGAAGGCCAGAAGGCGGTGTTCGTCTACCGCGGTGCGTTGGCTGATCAATTCGAGCCCGGTCACTACGAACTGAAGAGCGAGAACCTGCCGATTCTGTCCACGCTGCAGGGCTGGAAACACGGTTTCGACAGCCCATTCCGCAGCGAGGTGTACTTCATCAACACCCGCCCGGTCACCGACTTGCGCTGGGGTACTCCGCAGCCCGTCACGGTTCGCGACCCCGATTTCAAGATGGTGCAGATCCGCGCCAACGGCCTCTGCGTTGTCAAAATCGCCGATATTGAGACCTTTCTGAAGGAAGTCATCGGCACCGACTCCGCTGTCGAGGCCGACGAGATCGCCGAGCTGCTCCGCAGAGTCATCTCGATGGCGTTCTCGGACATGGTCCTCGAGACCGGTCTCGGTGCGATCGACCTCCAAGGGCAACAAGTCGCGCTGTCGGGCAAACTTGCCGAGTTCGTACAGGAGCGCGTCGACGACGAGTTCGGTCTCGAGATCCCCGAGATGACAATGAACATCTCGCTGCCCGACGAGATCACCCAGGCGATGACCCGCGGTGTCGCCAAGGGAGTCGAAGCATCCGGCTTCGTCGAGAACGTCGACCTCAACAAGTACCAGCAGGCCCAAGCCGCCGATGCAATGCTTGCCGCCGCAGAGAATGAGGGCGGCTCCGTCATGGGCGACATGATGCAGATGGGGATGGGCGCCGTCATGGCCGGCCAGATGGCTCAGTCGATGCCTGGCATGGGCGGAAACCAGCAGGTCGCGCCGCAGCAACAGCAAGCGGCGCCCGCGCCGACCGCAGCACCGGCGCCGCCGCCGCTGCCTGGCCAGACCATGTATCACGTCGATCACGCGGGCCAGCCAGGTGGTCCGTACAACATGGCCCAGATGCAGGCCGGCATTGGGAACGGCCAGGTCACCGGACAGACTTTGGTCTGGTCCCACGGCATGGCTGGGTGGGCAGCAGCCCAGACGGTGCCGCAGTTGCAGGCCCTGTTTGCCGCTCCCCCACCGATGCCGCCGCGCAGCGCGACGCCCCCGCCAGTGCCGCCACCGCCCGCTGCCGGATGACAGGCC
>ERZ891134.607-NODE-607-length-28576-cov-33.523053_pt1 | contig 28576 bp, 7 predicted proteins | sample MGYA00520888_ERZ891134 | MGnify/ENA primary metagenome ERZ891134 (study PRJEB32303, sample SAMEA104408692) | aquatic metagenome | biome: Brackish water; feature: Coastal; material: water | place: Baltic Sea | collected 2014-10-23 | depth 10 m ... | reverse complement strand
GGTAAAATTGATGCTGAATGTGCTTATCAAAACATTAAAGCTGAACTGAAGTCAGTAAAGAAGGTTCGTAAAGAGTATAAATAAAAATAAGAAATAGACCTGTGTTATACTAGGACGATTTAATGGCATTAACACGACTTCAAAATATCATTTCATCAGTAGAAGGTAGAATCATCTACGTCAATCCTGATGACTTTGACTCCACTGATGCAATTGATAATAAGGGCAATTCGCCAATTAGACCATTCAAGACGATTGCAAGGGCAGTTCTTGAAGTAGCGAGATACTCCTATGTGAGTGCTGGTAATGCTGATGACAAATTTGACCAGTTTACAATTATGTTGTATCCTGGTGATCACATTGTCGATAATCGTCCTGGATCTTATGCATATAAACTTGACGGTAGCAACAATATTGTTCCTAATGTAGATACTCAGTTTGGGGAACTTGCTGCTGAGGGTAATCTTGGATGGAGTAATTCTACCAAACAATATGCAGATCTGTTCAGGATTACAAATGCAACTAGAGGTGGATTGATCATCCCTAGAGGTGTTTCTATTATTGGTCTTGATCTCAGGAAAACCAAACTTAGACCAAAGTATATTCCTGGCGGTGGTAATAATACTGCACCAAGTTCTATTCAGATAAATTTTGATGTAAATACAGTTAATAGAACTCAAATTATCATCAACAATACTAGTGGTGGTGATACCGGCACTATTAATGACGTATTTGTTGGTTCCGTATTTAAAAATGGATTACAAGATGGAAGTGGAAATGATTTAATCTCACCAGGAACAACGATCACATCATTTGAAACTGCTCTTGGTGGAGCACAGTTCACTGCAAATATTTCAAAACCTCATACATATACTTCAAATACATCAGGTGTTACAGGAACAATAGATGTTCCATTTGAAGATGATAACACAAGAACTGCTCTGTTTAGAATTACTGGTGGTTGTTATTTCTGGCAGTTCTCTATTTTTGATGGAGATCCCAATGGAGTATACAATGCAAGTCCAGTAGTACCTGTTGCTCATGACACTGCATGGCCAGCTACTATAGCACCATTTTATAGTCATACTAAACTTACTATTTTTGAATATGCATCATTGCATGATCTGCATGTATTCTATAGAAAAGTAGCAGATTCTGTCCTAACAGTTCTTCCTGATAAGATTGAACCTAAGATTCAAGAAAACAGAATTGTTGGTCCTCTTGCTGATCAAGTTAGAGTAACTAAGGTTCAAAGAAATGCAACTACAGTTACTATAACGCTTGCAGAAGAATTGAATTTAACTGCTGGTAATTTTGTCTCAATTAAAGGTGAGGGTAATTTTATTACTGGATCTGCTAATACCAATGGATTCTACTCTGGTGAAAAGAGAGTTTCTTCTGTTATTAGTAGAAGTCAATTTACTTACGTATTATCTTCCACAGAAGTACAAGGACTGGATGTATATGAAACAGCAGATGAAGATTTAGTTCTTGGTGGAACTCAAATTACTTATCAGGCATCAATTGGTTCTAGTGCAGTAGTAGAAATTGAAATTGATACTGTTGAATCTGCATCTCCATATATCTTTAATATTTCTTTGAGATCTACTCAGGGAACCTGTGGAATGCACGCTGATGGATCCAGGGCGACCGGATTTAAGTCAATGGTCGTAGCTCAATATACTGGAATTTCTCTTCAAAAAAATGATGAGGCATTTGTTAAGTATGATGGTGGTACATATGTTGCTGCTGGATCTGGTGGACATACAGATATTAATGCAATTTATAAACCAGCAGCAAGAAGTTATCATGTTAAAGCATCTAATCGTGCAGTAATCCAGGCAGTTTCTGTTTTCGCTGTTGGTTATGCTGACCACTTCATTGCTGAAGATGGTGGAGATATGAGTATTACGAACTCTAACTCCAATTTTGGATCAAATGCAATGAGATCTATTGGATTTAGTGATACTGCATTTGGTAAAGATTCTCTTGGTGAAATCACTCATATTATTCCTCCAAGAAATATTGAATCTGCACCAACTAATGTTTATTGGGAATCTATTGATACTGTACTTACTCAATCGGTAGCAAATAATACTAGATTGTATCTTGAAGAAAGAACTGAGGAACTTTCAATCTCTGCACCTGGATCAGGATTTACTGGAGGAGATTATGAAGCATTACAAGATGGGTTTAGTACTGGAAAAAATCTTACTATTACTGAAACTAATGGTCAAGTTGTAACTGCAACCTTTGTTAGTGGTGATTATGGTAATTTACAACCTGGAGATAAAGTAATTATCAATTCACCTACAACTGGTGGACTTCCTGCTGAAATTACTGTTGGTGGTAGTTTAACATCACTTGCTGCAGAATTCAAGATTGGATACAAAACTCTTGATCAAAATGGTGCTGCTCAATCTGAACTTCTATATGTTCCTCTATTTGCAACTGGTCCAGCATTAGAGCAAACAACTCAATCATCAAGAATTGATAAAGATCAAACTACTGGAAAAGTATTTGAGTATGATTACACTAACAACAATTGGTATATTAGAGTAAGTAGTTCCTTCAATAATATCTACAATGTTATAGTCACCAATACTACAAAGTATGGTGCAGGAAAGATTGAATCAACTCCAACATCATACATTACAAGAATTGTAGATGAAAGAATTGATGATGATAAAATCTTTAGATTGCGTTATGTAACTCGTCGTGGTCCAACTGGTACTATTCCATCATTCCCACAGGCAGGTTATGTTATTCAACCTAAGAAAGGAACTACAAGGGGTATTGGTGATAGATTTACTGATGCTTCAAACCTTTTGCTACTTAACAAAGAAGTTATGGCAGAAGATCTTGTAAGTAGATACAAGACATATATTGGAACTGGTTCTACCCCACCATTGCAAAATGCTGCGGGTACGACTAGTTGTGAAGAAGATATCATTAGAATTATTGAAACTGTTGCCTATGATTTAAGGTATGGTGGCAACGCTAGAACTTATGATGGTGCTAATCTCTACACATCAGGAACAGGTGCCACTGGAATTACTGGTGAAAGAAGTGAGACCGTACAAATGATTAATTCGATATCAGCATTAAATGGTGGTACAGATCTATTTGATGGTTTGAAAATGATGTTTAACAATGTCATTAATAATGGTGTTGTTGGAACAGATGCAAATGGTGGTCCATCAGGAACAGAAAATGGTGTTGCTGTTGGAGCAAAAGTATGGGGCAACTCACCAACAAACTTAACTCCTGAATATATTATTGGGGAAGAGCAGTTAATTAATGTAGTTGGTGGATGTACTAATGTACTTAGTGCTGCTGACACATTATTAAATGTGTATACGACTGCTTTAGGTAGCGATGCTTCTCCAGGAAATCTTAGTGGTGTAACTAGAGTTACATATGATTCTACTAGATTGTCAGAAGCAGAAGGTGCATCATTCTTTAACATCTATAGTAAGATTAGTGGTCATGAGTATAATGATGTCTACTACATTTATGAAGTAGAAGAGGAACAAGCCTTTAATTATAATGAAGCAAGTGATGTAGAAACACCAGGAATTTATTATCTAACTGTTCTTAAGGGATCTGTTTATATTAATGGTAGTCAAACTGCGAGTGATAGTGCTCTTGCTGGCAATACATTTAAATTTAGTCAAGAAGTTGCTGATCTATATCCACAAATTGATATTGATAATATTGTAAGTGATCCTAAAATTGCAAAAAGTATTGCAGATGCAGTAGTTCTTGGTCGTGTTAATACACAAGATGGTACAAATACAAATGTTTCAATAGAAGTCAATAAAGAGTTCAGTATTACTAAAGAATCAATTGCATACTTCTTAGATGAATATTTAAATAATGAAGTTGAATGGGATTGGAGTGGAGTAGGTGATAATACTGTAGTTCATTCAAGAGTTCCCAATTTAAATTCTGGAAGCAATGGAAGTATTTTAACTTCGATGGCATCTAAAAGTGGTGATAATGAAGTAAGGAAGATTGATATTAATCCTCGTGAAGCTGGTTGGAGTATTGAAGTAGAACTTCGTAGACCGTCTACGATTAGATCTGGTAACCATACATTTGAGTATGTTGGTTTTGGACCTGGTAACTATTCAACTGCATTCCCAATCAGACAGACCAAAGTTCTTAGTCCTGAGGAGCAAAAGTATTCTCAATCACTTAAGGAAGCAGGTGGTATTGCATTCTATTCAGGTCTTAATTCTAACGGTGACCTGTATATTGGTAATACAGTTATTAATGCTGTTTCTGGTAAAACTACTAGTAACGAAATCAGTGAACTTACCACGTTAACAATTAAGAATAATCTTAATGTACTTGGAGGAACTGGAAATAGCATTGCATCAAACTTCCAGGGACCAACTAATTTCATTGGTAGTATCAATGCTGATGGTGGTAAATATGTATTCTCCAACCTTCAGTTAAGAAATACTGCTGGATTTGTTACTAAAGTAACGAATGGAACTTTGTCGGCACTCCCAGCAACTGCTACTAAGAGTGACATTCAATTAAATCTAGATCCAAATGATGGTGGATATGTTGGTCATGTTTATACTGAACAACTAGAATGGAGAAAGTTTGGTTTAGTTGGAACCGAAGATATTCATTCTTATAAGCACCCTGCAGTCAATGGACAGAGTGAGCATACTTTCCAGGTTGGTAGTGCTTATGATGCTGCTGCATATAATACTCAAACATCATATAATTATCGTTACAATGTTGATGTAACTGAAAGTGCTAGGATCGGCAATAGATTAAGCATCGGAACTACCACTGGATATAATGGAGCATTTGAACTTTCTTCCAGTCCAACAACGGGTAGAAAAACTAATTTGCACATCTCCAGTGATTGGACTGCAGAATCTAATCATCCATTGAAGACAGGTATTCTGTTATCATTGACTAATGCAGGTTCTGGTAAATACATCGATTGTTTAAATAGTAGCAATGCGAGTGTATTCAATGTTGATGAGGTAGGTAATGTTTCGATTCCAGTAAATGCTAGTTATGGACTTTCTGCTAAAGCATGGTCTATAACATTGACTGTAGTTTCTCCAGGAACTGCGGCAACCGGTGCTAATATTAGTTTTTCTACAATTGCTGGAAATTACTTTGGTTTAAATGGTGTTGATGTTGATCAATATCAAGGCGCTTCTTTGAGTGGCACATTTGTTCCTGGTAGTTCTGGTCAATCTGGAACTGCATTTGTATGGCAATCAACTACTACACTTGATTCAAAAACATTCTATGATGCTCCAGGGCAACTTTCACAATATAAAGGAAAGTCAAATTCGGTCATGATCTTTATTAATGGTGTCATGCAAGATCCATATCTTGATTCTCATTTTGCATCAGATGGTAAATTGTATTTCACTGGACAACCGCAAGTTGGCGATATAATCACAATTCGTGGTTTCGCAACCTAATAAATAAAATATAGGGAAAAACCAAAAGTAAATGGCGTTAACCAGAATTACATCAAATGTTATCAAGGATAACACGATTGAAGAGGGTAAGTTTAATAAACCTTATCTAGATTCTTCTAATGCAGATACGGCACAACAGGCAATTACATTCCAATCGAATGTAGATATTCAATCTGGTGCTGGTCCAGTTTATTTTTCTGCTTCTAATAATTTAGTATCTCTTACTGGAAGTAATGTAAACGCTGCAGTTTTAAGTGTTGTAGCGGGTGGAATTACTTTAACTAATGGTGACATTACATTAGTAGAACCAGGTCGTAAAATTACGACACCAATTTTAGATGTTGGTAGTGGAACTGTAACTAATCCTGGTCTTTATTTTAGTGGAGTAACTGGGACCGGATTTTATAGAACTGCTAATCCAACAGAATCTGTTAGTATTACTATTGCTGGTACTGAGGTTTTTACAGTAGAACCAGCAGAGTTTAAATTTGGTACTAATAATCTTAAAATTCTCACAACAGGTACTACTTACACTGAATTTGCTGGATTTGATAGTGCGACATCTTCCCTTACATATGGTTCTAGTAATGCAAAATTAGAATTTAAGGTAAGTAATTCACCAGTTGTTTATGTAAGATCTGAAGATACTAATGGTGATCCTTATGCTGCTAATGAAAAAAGGGTAGGAATTAACACTAACACTCCAGCAGCAACTCTGGATGTTAATGGAACAATTAGAGCAACTAATTTTTCAGGACCTTCTGGGGCAATTCCTTCAGGTGACTTACCTATTATCCCAATTGCAAAAGGTGGTCTTAATATTAGTGCTATTGGATCTCCAGGTCAATTGCTTCGTGTTAATGAGGCTGCTTCTGCGTATGAATTTTTTGATCAATCAAGTGGAGATCCTAACAATTTAAAATCTTATGGCGTTGCTGGTGATGGTACTTTATATGATGTAACAAATAGAGATATCGGTACTGCTAGTAAAGTACGTTTAAAAATTTCTAATGCTTTAACATTTGCAGTAAATCAACAAGTTAAAATTTTTGGATTAAACACAACAAATTATACAAGTTATGATATTGATGGTCCTGCCGGGTCTACTTTTGATGGTTGGGCATCACTTATTGATTCTGAGCAATTAAATTTAATTAGTTCTCAAGGTCCTGCTGGAGGAACTGTACAATATACATATTATGCATCTTTGATGAATACAAAAACTGGAGTAATCTCTAGTCCTAAAAAGTTAAAGCATAGTGGACCCCAGACGAATGAATATATTGTAAATTATCCTTTAGGTAATTTCAATGATACAATTTATAATACAGTTCCCTTAAGAAGACCAACTATTGGTGATCCTCATGCAATTCTTCTTTATAGAAGAGTTAATTATGGTGCAACAGATATTCCAGTATATGATAGAAATGAGGCACTAGTTGTTGATCATAATGATAAAGTTAATTTAATTGCAATTCTTGGCAATAGAGACATTGGTGCTAGTACAACTGATAGTTTCACTTATAATGATTATGGTCCGTTTAATAGGACAAGTTGGGGTGATTTTAACACCGATGGTACGTATAACCAACAGTTCCAAGAAATAGGCAATGTTCCATGTTCGTTATTACTAAGTAATATTACTAAGAGAAAAGCACGTCCAGGTTGGTCTTATAGAACAGTAGATGAAGTAAATTATACTAGTAATAAGATTACAATTTCAGATGCATCTGAATCTACGGATTCAACAGACACTGCAATTTTAACTACTCTAGATTTGAATGGATTTGATGCCAATAATAAAGGATTCTTTAATTCAGTACAGGTATCTCATGATGATACGATTCCTTTACAAACTGCTATTGATGAGCAAGTACAAAAAGGATTAAATTCTCTATATGTTATTGGTGGAACTTATCTTGTAAGACGGTTAGTTATTCCATCTTCTTTCTCATTTGTTGGTTCTGGTAAGGCAACAAAAATTAAGAAGCAATATTTTGATACAGAATACCAAAAGACAACTGGATCTTTGGAATATAGTAGATTCTATGCAGCATTGTGGTTAAGAAAGAGTTTAACTGATAGTACATCTGAATCCGTCAAAGATATTACCATGAGAGATATGGTTATTGATGGTAATTATAATTCTCAAACAAGATTGGGATTATCTACTACACCTCAGGCGAATGCATTAATTTATTGTGAAGATATCGAAAATGCAAATCTCTCAAGTTTAGATATTAAGAATTCTATTGGTGATGGAATTTATGCCGAAACTGCAAATAGATTATCAATTCAAAACTGTAGTGTTTTTGATAATTCTATTACATATGCAACATTTGATAGTCCACTTAATGCAACTAATTCTACAGTATTAAAAGTTTCTGACTCTGCATTCCTTGCATCTCCTGGACCAGTTGATATTACAACATCAGAAGTTGTGGCATTTAATTCATGTATTATTAGAAATTGTGGAACTGGTATTAGAATTTATGGTGCCAAGAGTGCAAACACTGAAAATAATTTAGTTCTTGGTCCAGATGATGAATGGATTCCAACTGAGGACATCTATGATAGTGATTATAACTCTGTAAATATTATATGTTATAAAACAGTTGGTACTGGAACTAATGGTTCAATTAAATTTACCTTTGTTGAAGACAACCTTGCTAAAGATTTAACAAATACCACTGTTTCTGCATCTGTATATAAAATTCTGGTTGATAACTTAGGAAATGAAACAATTGCTGGTACTCTAAAATATAGGCAGGATGGAAATCCATCAAATCCAGAAATATCTGTTCTTGCTGCAAGTGTTTATGATGGTGATAATGGAGGAGTTCAAGTTCAAATTGTATCAGCAATTGATGCTAATGGAAACTATGAAATCTTCCCAGTAACAAATACACAAGCAGTTCATTCGATTCCATATAGAACTACATTAAGTGGTGGTAATATTACTAGCAATTATAATTATCTTGCATACAGTGTTATTGGTCAAGAATCATTAGCAATTGGAGCTGCCAATGAATATATTATTGATGGTGTAGTTGATTATGATTCAACCAATGAAAGATATCAAATTAAAATTGATACAGCTACTACATCTGATTTTGAAACGGGAGATTTAGTTACCCTTAAAGAACATGCTACAGCATATGGATTGCCGGAAAATATGACCGTTGTTGGTTTTGGATTCGCAGAACAGTCCTTTACATTAATTTTATCTTATGTTGGAGGATTTAATACATATCATGACCAAAACAATACTGGTAATGGTTGGAATTCTGCAACTAACGTCTTGACAATTGATGCAGGCGCTAGAGGATATATAGAAAAGAAAAGATCATTTACAATCGCAAAAGGTATCATCGGAGTCGAGTAAACTATGCCATCCAATACTAACGTAAACAATAACTCTGCTGTTGTTGTTGTCGGCAGGACAGCTCCAGTACCTACTGGTCAGCAATCTGCAGCAAAATCCATTCCCGTTGTTATTGCTTCTGACCAGGAAGCAATTCCTGTTGAAGAACAGAATAAACAACAATCTGAAGTTGCCCTATCTCTGCTAGGTATTCCTAGATCTGAAGTTGCTCTAGGTATCTTTGCTGATGTTAACACATATGATGTTAACCCATCCGAATGGTCTGCAGAACCAATTCAATTAAAAACTGTATTAAGTAATGAAAGATCAGATTTTCTTGGATATCTTGGACAACAGGACTGGGGGTTAAGTCATGTTCCTGCAGAAGCTGGGGCATTAATTGAGGCACCTGCTACTGAATATTCTGTTTTAACTTCAAAGAGATTCTTTAGATATCAACCAGGTCGTGTTTCTGCTGGTACGTTTGGTGTTAAGTTTGGACGTGCCCCTAATACTACATTAACTACTTCTGGTGCATATCCTTCAGGAACTAATACTGAAGATTTTATGCTTGCTGAGCAAAATAAGCAAGTAAGACATCCATCAATTAAGAAGTATGGTGTATTTGACAATTTTGATGGATATTACTATGAGAGTATTAATGAAAGTCGTGGTGATAATTTTTGTTGTGTAAGAAGAACCCAATCATTGATTACCCAGAAGTCAAAATTCTTCTTCTTTGATCCAAATAATGCGAATAATCCCAAGCAATATGGATCTGCTCAGTATGAGGATTATGGCAATTTTGAACTCCCTGGAATTTATTACAAATATCATGGAGACGCAGTTGTTCTTCGTGATGGATTAGTTAATATTCATGCAGGTCTTTTTGATCCATCTTTGTTGAAAGAAAAGAGAAATATTGGTATTTCTCAAATTAATGGAAACACTAGTGGTGGAGAAATTATTCTTGACACTATTGAGCGTGAAATCTCTAATTTCCAGTATAACAATGTAACTGGTAGGGCAACTGTTACTACTATTGGCGATCATGGATTTAAAGATGGCGATAGTATTACCTTAAAAGATATTCTCCTTTCCTGTAATACAGGACAGAAACTTTATCCTAATAAGTATTCCAGAAAGTTTTTTACTGTTGAGGCAGTTGCTGGTAATACAATTACAGTTCATGTGGGTATCTCCAATTATGATGGTGTAGGAGCAACACCTGCATTTACTTCTGACTCATTCACTGGTGGTAATGTAACTCAAGTTGGATATACTTTTGCTACTGCTGATCAAAGTATTACTAAGATTGAACGTGTTGCTGGTGGGCAGTTAGAAATTACTACATCTGCAAATCATAATATGATTGAAGGTGATATTGTACAATTTAAAAATGCTGTCTGGAGTACTGGAACTTGGCCAGATTCTACTGATACCGATCATCAAAAGATGTATCAGGTTAGAAGAGCAAAGAATAGTAAAATCTTTGTTATTGCAATTGGTGATCAAGAATTTGCTGGATTAACTGATGCAGCAACATATACTAGTGGCGGAACTTATAGAAAAGTTACTGTAGTAACTAATGATAGTGCTGCTAATAGTATCACTACTGTAGGTTATGTACCTGCTACAGGTAAAATGACCATTAACTTTGGTCAAAGTGCATCTGGTCTTGGATATATTGTTGGAGAAGAGATTCAAATCTCAAGTATTAATACTTCCTGTAGTTATAATGAATCTACTGGAGAAGGATCTCATAATACTGCAAATCCATCTAAAACCTATCCGGCAAAGGATGATGAGGACACATTCCCAATTAGTAATGTAACTAGTAATACCTTTACTTTTGAACTGTTTCAGTCAACTATTGTACATACTTATGTTGCTGGTGGTAGAGCAACAAATCTTGGACTTAGGAAAGGTTCCTCGGTTTATTACTATAAGAATGGTCAAACTACTAATGGTGTAGATGGTGGCATTTACTATATTGATGAAATTGTAGGACCAAAAGTCAAGATGACTAAGGTTCCATCAAATGGTGCTGTTACTAGTGTATTTTCTGCTGCTAAACTAACTCCAGTTGAGTTTAATACTGGTACTAATGCTGATAATTATAAGTTAACTCCTACTAATGCTGTCTATACTCCAGTTGATGGTTTTATGACTATCACTACGAGTGGTAATCATGGGTTGGTTAGTGGAGATAAAATTAGATTTAGTGATTATTCATTAGGATTTACATGTGATCTTGATGGTGATACTGCAACTAAGTATTATCCAAGACCAATTAATCCTACTCCAGCAGCAGGACTTAGTGCGTTTGACCCTATTCAAGGTAAGTTTGTAACTGTTACAGTTACAACTCCGACAGCATTTAAGGTACAGGTTCTTGCAACAGTACCATCATCAAATACAGATGCACATACTTTCGTATATGGTTCTCCGAATAGTATTACAGTAGAGAAAGATAGACCATATTTGGTAACTCCTGCTCCATTTATTCTTCCTGATACTGTAGATGGTCAGTATAACGGAACATTTAATGCTCTTGAACCAGATAAAGTTGAGGATTGGACTAATAATGCTTTTGGTGCATTCCCATATAAGTATACTTTTGGTGATACTTCCTATGGTTATGTTGGAACTGATGTTGCAGCAACAACCGCTGCTGGTGCCGCTTCAATTAAAACTGATATTGATTATGTTAATAATAATTTATTGAAAGATTGGATTTATAATCATGTCAAACCTCAATATTGGCCAGTATATGAGTATAGAGTTCCAAGATCTAGATTCTCAGGAGAGAAAATTGACGGTCAACTCGATCAAAGTGTTCAATATTCTGATGTAGTTTACTCACAAGGATCTCAGAAGTTCCCTGGAGAGGGTGTTATAGATTCTGCAACTGGTAGTGGATTAACAAGGTCATCAAATTGGAACCTTAATCCTGAGAACGTTACCATGTATAAGATTGAGTTCTCATGGTATGGTGCTGTTGGTGCTCTGTTCCTTGCATACGTCCCTCTGGACTCTGGAGAGGCACGTTGGGTGCGTGTACACCATCTGAGGGCATCGAACCAGTTGAAGGTGTCTTCCTTGGGCAATCCGACGCTTCCTATCACTTATATGGTTTATGGTGGTGGTACTGAATACTCTTATGGATATAAGAATGCTTTAAGACAACAAAATTATATTAGTGACTCTTCTTCACGTTCAGAATATCTTGTTAAGTATGGTGCTTCATACTATATTGATGGTGGTGACCGAGGTACGGTTAGATTGTTTAACTATGCGACACCAACAACTGATGAAGTATATGGTTCTAAATTATCATTTAATATTACTTCAGGTAATGATTATAGTGATGGTAGTGATAGCGGTGGTGGTGACTTTGCAAATGTTCCTTACATTGATATTACAGGAGCAACAGTTGCCGGAACTAATACCTTATCAGTGAATGATTATACATTCTATATGGGAGCAACTGTAATTACTCCTGGCAGAGATCCTGGTGTGAAAGTTGTTTGGGTAGATACTGCTCAGCAAAAACTTTATATTAATAGGAAATTGCCAAATGCCGGTGGTGGTGATTATCATCTTATTCTAGATAGACCAAAAATTCTTATCGGTTTGAAGTGTAGAGAAGAAGTCAATAGTGTAAGAAATCGTATTCAGGTTTATCCAACTAGATTATCGATTGGTAACTCTGGAAACTTTGCAACAATTAAACTTGTCAAGAGTCCTGTATTCCAAACTGAAGATGTTGTTAATGGTACTTTTACTTCTAGTTACAACAAAGGTAATGCATTAAATATTGGTTCTATTGGTAAACCTGTAGCACTTGATAGTACATTAGTTGGTAATCTTCCTTATCTAAATGAACTTGGAACTACATTTGGATACTTTAGAGGATTCTTTGATGGTGATAGTAGTAATATTATCACGATCTTTGGAAAACTTCAAAAAGATGCTAGTGGAGTGTATCTCTTTAATTCAAATGAAAAAACCAATGTTAATCTTCAGATCTTTGGTGACTTCTTAAGAGCAGGTGAATTCTACGAACCAAATCCAACATCTATTAATATTCCAAACACGTATGCACCAAGTGATACTCCACTTGCTGCACTCTCTGCAATTTCTATTAGTACTGAACAGAGAACGCCAATTCCTGGAACTGGTCAACAAATTACAACATTGTATACTCCTTCTAATAGTGGGGAACAGTTTGAATTGCAGCAATTCTTTGACTATAATAAGGATTACCTATCCTTCCCATTGACTAACGAAATTGAGACCTTATTTGTCCTTGGTAGCGAAACTAATACATATAATAACACTAGTGCTGCAACTACAATCACTGCAGCAATTACTTGGGAGGAGCAATAGTCAATGGCTGGAGGAAATGACTTCGATGTCAAAATTGGATACAATAAAAGAGCTGCTGCTACCAGAGATCTAACAACTATTCTTCAAGACATTGAAGGCGTTCCTCTAACAGATGAGACAGGTGCTTCATTAATTACTGAAATTGAAGGATTTGTTACTTCTGAATTAACTTCAGATAAAGCATTATCTGTTGGACTGCCAATTGAGATAAGAGATGTTAATACATTCTTCTCTTTCTTATTTGGTGGGTCATTTGAAACGAAAAAAAGAGTACTTGATGCTAATAATAACATTGTTGTTGAATCTTTTATAAAAATTGTTGATCCAAATCCAACTTGGAAATATATTCAACGAGGATTTCAAATTGATGCCGCAACTGGAGATCCTCTCTTCGATGCAGATGGTACTACTGTCAAAGGCAATTCTTTTGAGACATTTTTTGTTAAAAGTGTAGTTGAAGAAGGAAATGTTGGACCAAATGGAGAATTTGTAGTTAGGTTTGAACTTGAGAGTGATCCTTTAAATGATGATGACACACCTAATAGACAACCAATCTCATATATTAGAAGAAAGATTGTTAAAGAAAGAACTGGTGTTCTTCCAGTTGCAGAAAGATTTGCTGCTACATCTGAAGTAAGTTCTACTTTACTTGGCATTGATCGTGCTGAGACACAACTAGGACTATTTTCTAATGTATCAACATATGGATTTAATACTGATGATTTTGTATTCTATACTGATAATCCTAGAAACGGTCCTAATGTATGGGTTTATAGAGAAAGTGCTTCTGGAGAGAATCATTATCCAGCAAGAATTGAAGAAGTCCAGAATGAAGGTGCATTAAAAATTGCATCTTTCCCCGTACCATATAACTTCCCATATCCTCCACTTTCTCAAAACATAGTTAATAATGTAGATACTGCTGGACTTTTTAATGAAGTATCATGGGGGAAATGGCAAAATTTCCTTAGAATAGGTAAGGCATTATATGAGTATTATCTTTCTAGGAGAGATCAGAATACACCATCATCTGATCCAAATTCAAACTATGTAAAATATAATATTCTATTAGGTAGATTCTTACCAGCTATTAATATTTGGGATGATACAACTTACTATAATAGTAAATTTTATGGTGGTAGATCTGATAGGTATTATAGAATAATTTCTATTTGGACTGATACTTGGCATTTAATTGAAAATGCAGAGTTGCAAGATCCTGTATCTGGGGAACCAATTAGTTTTAGTTTTTTATCTCTTCAAGAAATACCTTTAAGGGGAACTGGATTAAACACGGCATTAGGCGCTGGAAGTGTTGATAATGCGGGTGCTGTAGATATTCCTAATGGAAAAATATTAAATCCTTTTGAGGAGAATTGGCTTAATGCTCCATGGACAGATGCATCATCTTCTGGTGCAGTGCCTGATTTAGTTGATTTCCAACCAGGTTATGGTCCAACAGGTGGACACTTTGCCCTCTTACAATCTAGACAATCATTTAGATATCAACCTGGTCGTATTAGTGGATATACTTTTGGTACTAGAGCAACCTTAGAAAAGAATCAAGGAGACAATTATGCAGAATGGGGTATCTTTAATGATTTTGATGAATATCTTTTTAGAAGAGAAGGTGCAAACTTCTATATTGTAAGAAGATCTAATATCCCATATCCATCATCATTCCTAAGAGAATTAGGTGCTGTAGATGAATTTGGCAATGAAGATCCAGAAATTGTTACAAATTATACTAAGGTAATTAGTAATGTAACATATAATATGCAGGAAGTTAAACTTAGTAAAGAAAAGTTTAATGGTGATAGTTTGAATGGTAATGGTCCTAGTGAATATCTGTTGACCACAGATGAAATTACCATGTATAAAATTGAGTTTGGATGGTATGGTGCTATTGGTCTTAGATTGTATGCATATATTCCTGTTGATAATGGGCAGGCACGTTGGGTAGTTGTTCATACGTTTGTTATTGAAAATAAATTAAATCTTCCTTCAATGGGAGATCCATTCTTTAAATTTAAATATGAAATTAGAATTGGTTCTGGGCAGGGACCAGACATTTCAACACCTCAAGTACTTTACAAGTATGGTACATCAATGTATATTGATGGTGGTGATGAAGGAACTGTAAATGTTTTTACTGAAACTTCTGATCTTAAATTGCTCCCTTCTGATGGTAATTATGTATCATTGTTTGGGGTTTATCCAAAGAAAAACATTGTTAGTGGTGGTGGAGATCTTGTTCCAAACAAAAAGATTATTATCCCTAAGCAGATGTCAATTACTGCTAATGGATTTGCTGAGATTAATGTATTTAAGTGTCGTGCATGTGTTGGTAGTCAATTCCTATATTTGCCCAATGCTCAGGCATTGACATTTGGAGACACCCGTAAACTTAAAAAGTTAGATATTAATGGTGGAGCATTAAATTCTCAAATTACCCTTGCTCCCATTACAATTACTACATCTGCAGTAGGTGGTGGATTGACAACTGTTACAACAACAGATAGCAATATACAATATTTACGTAAAGGTGACTATATGTTAGACACCGATATTAGTGGGAGTTTAATTACTGGTGTTGATAGTGGTAGAATAACAGATATTGTTGAATCTACTGGAACTTATACAATTACTGTTAAAAATCTAGACAGTGTTCCAGAAGATACCACTCAAAACTTTACAAATGCTGCTACTGAATTAGTATTTCAACCAACCTTTATTACTACGGATGAGGAAAGAAAACTCTATAACTTAGAATATAATGATTTCAATGCAAAAATAATTTATCCAAATCTCTATAATTCTTATATTGGTAATGTTAGGAGTGGAACTGAATTAAATACTGTTAACTTACTTCAATATATTAATGGTAATAGACATGAACTTCTCACTGAAAGAGTATTAGATCCTACTAAAATTATTGTTGATACTGTCAATTTTACACCACGTGATTTCTTTGGTGATCCTGCCACAGATACTTTTGATGTAAGATTGTCTCAACGTAAATCTATAATTGCGTCTTCTAATCCTGTATCGGGACCGGATGCTGCTCTTAAATGGTTGAATAATGATAGAAGAGATGGAAGTCATGTAGCAGATTGGAGGATGGGATTTACACCTAATAGACCTGAATTTGATGTAGCTACTGGTGAACTTACAGGATGGAGAAAACCAGATGGGAATCTTTTAACTGAAAGTAGAGGTCCAGCATCTAGTCCAACCATTACTAATGTAACTAATCTTCCTGAATCTGAATATGTATCATTAGATTATCATGCATATCAAACTTCATTAACTCTTCAAGGATTTGAAGTTGGTGAAGATTGGGCGGCAAGAATTCGTCCATTTACATTAGATTTTAGAATACCATCTCCTCCAGGATCAAATTCTGGAAGATGTAGTGAGATGGTGTTAACCAAACAGGATCCTATCTCAGTATCAGTTACTGAAGTTGATGGTGCAACACTGCAAACATTATCTCCAGTGAGTGGTTCTATTCCATTTCAAAATTGGAGTGGATTTGCTACTGCTTCTGAAGTTGATACATATCTATCATCATATTCATACTTTCTTACTTCAAATTCACCAATTATTGGTGGATCCCGTAATCCTAAAGGTGGTCAATTTGCAATTAATAAGGATAATGTATTTGATATTAATTTTTATGATTCGACACCAACTGCTCAAAATGGTAGATTTGAAGATGTTCAAATTTCATATTCTATCACTAATAATGCTGGAGACACACAAGTATTTTACATTGTTCCAATCAACATTAGTGTATATGGATCATTCACTTCAGATGGAGTAACACCAATTGTTACAAATGGTGCTGAATTTTTGATTGCTTATAATAAAGTTACATTAAAATCATGGTTTAGTCAAGGTGATAAGTATGATACTCCTAATGGTTATAGTACTGGTCCAAATAGTGATGGTATTTTTGAATTTAATGCGTTCCCATTATATGCATTCGCACTTATGAGAGATGCTGCTGAGATTAGATCACTTGAGATTCATAACACTGACTTATTAGGAAATAGAAATACTTACAATCCAGAGTGGAAATATTCATATTTAGATGGAAATCCTATGATTGATTATGGTGTTGGGACCAACCTTAGGACTGGTCAACTTAATGTTGATGGGATTGGATCTAATCAACAAACACCTAGTGGTAATGATAACTTAGTGCCGTCTTCATTCACTCAAGTAAGTAGATTGTCATCTTCTCAGGTGGATAAGCAAGGTGAATCATTATTAAGACCGGGGGATAATTTAACGACCCTATATATTAATGATGAAACTAAAACCTTTGATCTGACTGATGTTTTTGGATTTGATAGAAAAGTCATTACTCCAGATATTGTGAACACTGAAGCAGTTTATTTCATAGGAAGATCTCTTGATGGTTCTCCTGTTGATATTCAGATCAACCTAACTTACGTAGAGCAATTATAAGATATGTCGATTAGAAATCCAGTCCTTTTTGGATTAAAGGTTGCATTTAACTTTTCTGATGCAGAATCTAAAATTGAATGTCTAGATAATTTAGGATTAGATATCAGAGATTTAGATGTAATTCGTGGTATCAACACTAGTGTTGTGAAACTTGATTTGCAAAATGTTTCTGGATTGGATGTCAACCTAACTAGATATCTAGATCGATTAAAAAGTGACACCTCACTATACTCTGGTATTATTAATAACCTTGGGGGGTATCAGTATACCCTACAAGGTAATTTAGAGGCGTTTGGACCCCTCTCAGGGGGTGCTGTGAGGTATCAATACATACCATCGGATAAAGGTAGTGGACTAACTAGATCTGATTTAAAATATGGTGATATTTCTACCTCTAGAGTAAGTTCATGGAGTGGATCTTCTGCTGATGAAACTGATACTGATCAAGCAATTTCCTATGGTGCATCTGTTCAAGTAAAAGGTATAGTTAAGGTTGGACAACGAGCTGGTTGGAGTGGTCCTGGAACTACAGAAGCAATTATTAACGTATTAGATACTCCAGAACCAATCAGATTTCCAACTGAAGTTGCTACAGATGTCTTAGAAGTAGATTTTAATGGTAGTACAAGATATATGTACGCAATGCGTGGAATACCTGTTATCTTCACCACAGCATTTAAAAATATTGCTATGGATTTTGAATTTATTACAATTTCTAGTGGAAATCCAATATTTACTCTTCAAGCAACAGATAAATCTGAATCTGAGATTCAATCAACTCCACCGACTTCGGGAAATGTATCAAGATTGAGATATAATGGTCCATCATATAAAGAAAGATTTGTAAAACTATACTATCCACCTAATAATATTACAGGAATTACTGCTAATTCTTTAAATATTCGTCATTTGCCTAGAGTAAAGTTCTTCAACTTAACAAAAATCACAATCAGTAATAATTTACTTGGTGAAATGCCAGATTGGAGAAATATTACTTATGATTATGATAGAGATACTCCAACAAATTCCCCAGAAACAAACTTAACATCAGTTATTATTAATACTAATCCACTTTCTCAAACTGACGATGAGGGATTACAAAACTTTGGAACTAATGTTGTAGAAAGATTGCCTAAGAAATTGATTACTTTCTCTGCTACAGGAACATATAATGCACATACTACGTTTAAACTAATCCATGAGTCATGTGTACTTGTATGCAGTCAATCGGAATATTCATCTATTATAGTTGATCCAACAGTTACGCAAACTTTTAATTTTGCTCAGACCTTAAGCACGGGATCTGGTGCATCTGCAGAGACAACGTATATTGAAGGATATTATTGGGACAAGCAAGTTCATCCTATTACAGGAGAATATTATGTTTATATTAAAGAACCTGTAATAACTAAAGATTCTTCATGGACTTCTTCTGATCTTGAAACTGAAACTGAATGGCGTAATACAATTTTAAATTCAAATCTTGATAACTACGGTGCATATTTTAAACCATTGAATTTGGCAACTAGATGTCCGGGTCTTCAATCGTTTACAATGAGAAATGGTTCTGGTAGAAGAATTTACAAAAATACCAATACAAAAGGACCTATTCCATCAGGTAATGAGGCAAATATTAGTTATCAAACTTCAAATGAATTTACTCCAACAGTTGATTTGGAAACTATAAGAACTTATGATGTATATGATAATTCGTATACTAAACTTGCTGATATCTTCAAAAGTCCTGGAACATATATTTCTGGATCTAGTACGCTGAGAACTTTTAATGTTGGTGAAAATGAAGGATTATCTGAACCTGCAGATAGTATTGATTTTGCCAAGATGACTAATGTCAGTGCAATTCAAATTAATGATACTGGACTTCCGATTCCATCTTCACTTGCAGGTAATACTTCATTATCTTCTTTAACATGTTCTTATACTAGATTTCCATCTAGATCTAGTAATACGGTCCCAACAGCATATCAAATCTCACATCCAGACGGTGGATATGTAGATGGTGATGGAAATGGCAATCCAAGTAATAGAACAAATCATTTATTTAATAACAAATTTCCAACTCTAGAGAGTGAATATGAATTAAATGGTTGTTCCAATTTATCTTCTTTGAGTTTTTATAATTCTAGTTTGGATGGAATGATTCCTAAATTCTTAGGTAATGGTAATTTATCCAGTATTGACTTTAGAAATACTGGTATTGAAGGTGGTAGACCTAAAGATCCTAGTTCATCTCTCAGTGGTAGAAGATATGTCATGTGGGATGATACTTTTGAAGATGCTCAAAACATTAACACTATTAGAATTAGAAGTGGTTCTTTGGGTAAAAATATTGGAATTTATAATCCTGCAACTCAGGAATATACTGAAGCAGGTTTTGAGGGAGCAACATTTAATCTTCCTCTTTTAGAAACGATTGATATTGTTAGTACTAACAAATTACTAACAGGTGCCTTCTTTAATACTAGTGGAGCACCTAATCTAAAATATTTGTACTCCGCAAGTAGTGGATGGGGAGAAGATTTACCATTAGGTGCTCCACTACCATCATTTGCAAGTAATCCAAATCTTATAGAGGTTGATTTAAGTGGTAATAATTTTAGTGGACAAATTGTACTATTTAATGCGAACAAATTAAAGAAGTTTTACGTTCAGAACAATCAAATTGAGGGTATTGATTTAAATAATTTTAGTGGATTAGGTGCGTTAGAATATTTTATTGTATCTAACAATCAAATGGAAGGACAGTTTCCAAATTTCTCAACTAGTTGTCCTAATGTTCAATATATTTCTTTTGCAAATAATAACTACGGTAATCCACAATCAAATGGAGTATCTGCATTTACTGCTGGACTATTATCTGGTTGTACTAGATTAAGATCTCTTGACATGTCTAATAATAGCATGAGTTCTTCGTTGGTTGATGATATTTTAACAGATATGGTGGCAAATTATAATAATGCTCCAAGACGTAGCGTAGTTGTTAACCTTACTGGAAATTCTGCACCAACTACAGTTACAGTAGTAACTCCAACTACCACAACTACATCTAATAACGAAATATTTACAGTATCACAACCTAATCCAGTTCTACCAAGGACAATATTTTCTAGTCCTAATGACTTTACTATTAATATGCAAGATGGAGTTAGTTCACTTGACCCTAATTTTTCATTTAGTACTCAAGTTAAGCAGAATGGTACAGACATAACTAGTACATTGAATATTGATTATGCTAGTAATACTATTGAGTGGGTTGGTGGAGCATCGCCTCCAGATGGTGCAAGTATTGAAATTATTGTAACTACAGTGCAACAGGGAACAGTAACAACTATCACTGGTGGTGTAAAAACTGCTGAGCAATTAAGAAACTTAGGTTGGATCGTTAGGACAGATTAAATGAGTAATCAAGGATTTGTACAATCATTAAACTTATTAGAAGTTCCTGATGGTGCTGAATTTATTCAGAACCTTGCAGGGGGAACTGTAGATGCAGATATGAGATTATTTGCTGGACTATCATCCAAGCGATCTCAACTATTTTGGGATAGATATTATAACACAGTATCTGTTGAAAAATCACCTTCAACATTAACCCAATCAACACAATTTCAGTGGCAAACAGATTATACTTATACTGATGATGATATTTTATCAGTAACACCAATCAATCTTATAAAAGAGGTTGCTGCAGAATTTATTGGATTTGATGGTGATGGAGTATTAACAAATAATTTAGCTGGTAGTTTTATCATTTTTGATAGGGGTGAAGGATATACCCCAGGAATATATAATTTAAATCTTCAGGGTGGTAATGGTCAAAATGCAACGGCACAAATTATTGTCAACAGTGACGGATTTGTAAATTCTGTTGAAATTACAAATAGTGGTGCTAATTATGCATTTGGGGATACATTTAGTGCTGCACTTCCAGGAAATGGTGTAGGATTTAATGTTAGAATCATTGCATTTCCTTGGAAGGTAGTAGTTGTTGGAAATTTTGCATGGGATGTTGCATCACTTACTGATAAATTAGAAGTTAAGGTTGTTAATACATCTGCCGCCTTAGATGGTACTTATAGTATTGATGTTCCAAATACAGGAGTTAATGTATGGCATTTGCCAAACTCTTCTGGTTTGGTGGCATATGATGTTAATAGAAATATCTATGCAGATACTAAAATTTTAAGATTTATAGATTTGTATGATGCTGATGGTGATGGTACACTTACTGCATTTGATAGAGATTTAATTAATATATGGTATGGATCATATGTTGCTGGTAGTAATGAAAATGCTTCAATTTCAGCTTTAGATGCATATATTGCTAGTAATGGAACATCACCAGGAGCAATTAGAAATACAGGAACTAGAATATATAATTACCTTTCAGGTTTAGATCCAGCATTATGGGATATTGATGACACTGGAGTTGTTAATGTTGTTAAGAATAATACATACTTCACTAATTATTTGAGTGGATCTAATTATACTTTTCCATCAGCAAGTACATTAGTATCTCAAGAAGCAACAGCAACTTCATCAACTACAAAGCATTCAATTGCAATTGAATTTCTTGTACCAAGAGGACCAAACTATAGTGTTCCATCTCTTGTAGTAGAAGAGTTTGAGAGACCATATTTTTCTTTATCATATAGATCTGGTAATAGTTTTGTTAATGTATTTGACAATTTTGGTCTATATGGAGCAACTCAACTCTGCACCACTAGTCAAAATGACTGGATTAATAATGTTCAGGTAGGATTCTTTAATGAAACTTACAATTATAGAATTATTGATAAGTATAGTGTACGAAATGTTGATGGAAGTTTTACTTATTTTGTTAAAATTGTTACCCCTGGAACTGGTGCTGCAATTCTAACTCAATTAGGTGTAAATCCCACACTTACTCCAATCAATGCTAGTCCTGTATTTAATTCTTCAATTGAATATGGAGTATTTGATTCGGATTCAATTAATAAATTTTTCTTAAGAACAAATCCAAGAAGTGTCAGTGAAACTTCTAAAAGTATTGTCACTTTCTCAGAAAGATATGAAGTAGATGATCCTAATTCTAACTTTGATGGGCAAGTAGTTAATGTAACTACATTAATTCCTGATATTATTTTAGAAAGAGATGATTCTCTTACTACAGAAAATATTGAAAATTTAGAAGCACCTATTATTATTGATGATGGTCAAACTGCTACTAATTATGGTGGAGTTACCGGAGGATTTTCTTATGATGTTGATGGATATGCTGATGAATTAGAAGTAGTTAGTGATAGAGTTGCAGAATCAATATATTTAAGGTCTACAAAGTATAGAATCGATAGAAGTTTATATTACACTAAAGAGATTAGTGTAAATGGTTTCATGTCATCATATGATCCAGATGAATTTAATCTTACTGATACTGATTTAGAAAGTGACATATCTCCTGGAATCTATATTTCATCGGCAATTTCTCAGATTACAAATCCATTAGCATCTGACTTTGCAAATAAAACAAGATCATTCTCTAGTGATTATAATCCATGGAAGGATACTGTAGTAGTAAATGCATTATCAACAACATCTTTAGCAGTGACCATTAATGATTTAGTATGGACTACTGAAATTAAATTAGATGTTGGTATTTACTCAAATACTGTAACTAATCAGACCCTCGATAGTAACTTTAATCAAACTACAGTTAGTGCTGGAGAGTCATTCAAACTCAAGATGTTAATTAATGGCGAAGAATACTTTATCATCATGCGTAAACCTTAAGGGTTAGTGACATCAGTTGGGACACTATTACCAATTAGTAAATCATATTTAACACCACCAAATACAACTGGAAGTTTTATATCTACTGGCAAGTCACTATTTGCAACAGTAACTGGTATGGGAAAGATTTTATCCTCAGGATGATTTGCACCAATACTTCTAACATTAACTAATCCATCAACATAGAAGTCCGGGTTGAGAGTAGTTGTAGATAATCCAATTTCAGAACTATCAAATGGTGGTGATGTATCAAGTGGAGGACAGCATAGTTCTCTATTCACTGTACTACTAGAAAATGTATAAACAGAGAGAGAATTAGTGGTATTTTGTAGATTTTTGAATACATCATTACCTTCTGTTTTATTTTCATTGATCATTCTGATTCCAGGGAATCTATTTTCAATAGATCGTGGTGTAGGTAAGATTGAGTAGATTTTCTTACGATATTGCATGTATTGGAATTGCTTATTAATCCAATCATTATCGTCATCATTAGGTTGAATGGTTATTGGACCATCATTTTGGAATAGATTTATTAATTCTGATTCATTAATACTTGGTGTATTTGTAACTAGTTGAGAATTACTCTGACGATAAGAAAATAGAGTTTCAGTATCAATAATAGATTCAAACGTTTCAAAATGCATTAAGTAACCAAAAAGGCTATATGTTTTATAATAAGTACCATTCTTAAGCACGTAAGTAATATTTCCTTCACCGTCATCTTGTATTAAATGTGTACTATTAACAAAATATGCTTGTGCCTCTGCTTCAGTTAATGTAATATCAGCACTTATTTGATAAATTCTGTCTGGATATAATGTAGGGTTAGCGTTGTATACATTGAAGATACTCTGAAGAGCAGATTTACTGCCAGTAGTTCCCCAATACCTCAACATATTATCTTGAGCAGGATTGAATTGAATTTTTGTAAAATCAAATGAACTGATAGGGAATTCACCAAGATCAATTTTAATTGGTTTTAGTGTTGTTCCATCACTGCAAAGTTCACCACCATTCCAGACAGGAACAAATCCATTATCTGGATTTGGTACTGATTTGATATCATCTGCAACTCTAATAATAAAGTAATATTTCTCAGAATCAGCAATTGCCACATTATTGTAAATATCACCATCAATTCTAATCATACCTTCAATAATACCTACAGGGAAGAAACCCCATACAGGGAATCCTGGATATCTTTCTGCAAGTGCATCACCAATACCGGTTCCACTAAGTTGTGCATAAACTTGTGCTCCACCAAAACGTTTGACACCTGAAGGATTGCTATTACCTGCAACTCTTGTTGCTTGGTTTGGGAAACTAGATCCTGTATATGCATCCATCCACCATGCAACAGATGGACCAGTACCCCAATTACTATAAGATGTATTCCTAAATGTTTGCGTTGGTGTGAATACCATTCTTGAAGGATGATTACCAGAGGTATCAGTTCTATACTGACCAGTCAGTGAAGGTTCTGTAAATCTCACATCATTCCCAGCAAGAGGAGAACCTGCATGGATTTTGATGGGGAAATATCTTGTATTGACAGTACCTGCATCTCTATAATCATTTTGAGCACATGCAATACCATTACAATAAGTTTGTAATGGTTTAGTAATATCAATACCTTTATCCTGATAGATTGCTACTGGACCAGCATTTACACTTGGATATGGATTTTGATCATCTATTTTAAGAGCAACTCTACTATTAGGTTCATCAACTGTTGCTTTAGTGATTCTTACATATGTTGATGTAGAAGGTGTATCTCTAAACGTAATTATTTGACCTGTATTGACATCTGCCAATCTAGGTGAATTTGTGTTGAAATAATGTATATTATCAGTAGAATCCCATGTTAATGTACCTGTAGCAACAAATCCTCTATGATTAAGAACCCACAGTGATTGTGAAGTAAATGCATTAGATGATTGGTTGTTTAAGACAACATTAGAGGTAGAACCAAGAACATCAATAATTCTTGTACCATAGGGTATATTATCTCCACCAATAAATCCATTATCATTGTTACTAATTACATAGTTTCCAACCTCAACATCAGTAGCATTATTAAAGGTAAGTAATCTAGAATCCTCCGACATAGTACCGGTTCTACTCAATGCTACGCTGTTCCAATTCTCTTGTGGACTGTAAATTGACTTTAGAGGTAGAAGTGTAAACAATAGGTTATATTGATCACCTTTATCAACTAATTGTTTCCTACCAAATGCTCTTTGCTCTACTCCATCTTCTCTACTTGTGCCACCATTTACAACTGAATTATCTAAAAATGTTTTAAAGTCACCAATTGAGTAGAACTCATAATCTTTATCATAGAAATGTTTGTAAGATACTAATCCATAACTTCCACCAGTTTCAGTTAACTGTCTTATAATCCATGCTTTATTAGTTGATCCAGGATCTACATCTTCATCTTTAATAAAGAATGTCCAGTCAAAGGCATAATCAACGTAACGATCAAGATATTGTTCAATAGTAATATATCTTTGTCTTACTGTTAATTCACCAATTCGTGCTACATGTAATAATGTATTGAAACTATTTGATTGTGATAATACTCTGTTTAATCCTCCTGTAGTATATCCTGTAGTGAGGGGAGTATTATCTAATTCATTTCCGGTTTGAACGGTATATGTACTGATCAAATTACTAGCAATAAATGATGATCCACCGCCACCACCGGCACTTCCCGGAGATGAATTAGTGTCACCTCGACCGCCACCGCCGCCAAAGTAACCACCACCACCACCGCCACCAGATCTAGTGTTAACTGCTCCATTTCCCCCTTGTAATGAAGTTCCGCTACCAGCAGCAGTACCTCCAACACCTCCTAAACTTTGTGTTCCTCCAGATCCTGCTGAACTACCATTTCCATTTTCTCCAATAGGATCACCACCAGCACCGCCGGTATTAGTAATAGTACTACCACCACCACCACCTGCAATTACTATAGCATTTGATGATGAAATGTCTTGAGGTAATTCTGCAAACAATCCACTAAATCCACCACCACTGTAACCATTACTACCTGATGCACCGCCACCACCTTGAAGTATGGTGCCTGCTGCTTGATTTAGTTGATCTCCATTCCGTCCAACAACAAATGTGTAAGTTGTATTAGCAACAAATGTTGCAGTACCAGTAACTGTAGCACCATTAGATCGACTTGCAGCACTATTGCCGCCACCTTTAGCACCACGAATAACATAATCAACTGTTATATTAGCATCAGGTGTAAATGTATAGTAATCATCCCCATTTACGGTCACTGAAGCACCTGGTGCTGTAAATTGAAGAACATTAGAACTTAATTGTGCATTAGTAGTATTATCATATCTAACCCAAGTTGCTGTACCTGAAACAGAAGAATTTGTTTGTGTTAATGATACTATTCCATTACCTGGCGTTACATTATCATATCCACCATTAATAGCACCACCATCCAAACGATAGTAGTATTGTTGATCATTTTTATTAGTATCATCAAATTCATCATAATCTTCATCTAATTCTACAGTTACAGTATTAACACCACCAGATGAAGAACAACCAGTAATTACATATCTTCTAATACCTGGAACTGCATCACTAGCACTATACCTATAATCATAGAGGTAGTCATTTACCATTAAGTTCTGATATTCTTCATCACTAACTGTTAATTGAGTAGCATTAACAATATTAGATGTAATTGCAACATCAGTTTTATGTCTAAATGAGTTAATATATGTCTTTAATTGCTTTCTATCATATGGAGTATATCTAACTGCTGCTTTTAATCCTTCAGGAGGATTAGAGATAGTAAAGTAACCACCAGTGGTTAAATTTCGACCCCATCCATTTGTAGGTTCATCAAGATCTGAAGCACTTAAGTTTAATTTATTGAATTCTTCTGTGACTTCAATAAAGAATTCATGAATTTTAACTTGTTTATCATAATCATTAGGAGTTAAAATTCTATATTTCTGTGAAGGTACTTGACCCTCTTCAATATCAAGGAAGATTAAATCACCATGCTTTAGTTGCATAGGATCTGGTAGAGCAACACGTACTAGTTGTCTAGTAGAGTCGTTATAGATTGCAAGAAGTTCCTCAATTTGATTACTATTATAAAAAGTGCCTTGTAAACTTCCAGTTAAACCATTTAAATAATTAAATTGTTGTACATTAGTGTCACCATATCTTACCAGTTCAAATGATGATGATGTAGGATCTTGAAACTTAAAGATTGTAGAACCTGTAGTTCTAATTAAGAATCTAAGTGTACCTGAAACTGTTGGTTTATAGAATCCTTGCCAATTAGTACCACCAAATAAGGAGAGGAATGAAGATTGTAATTTCTCACTGTATACAAACTGTCCTCTCTCCCAGAAATTATCTGTAAGCGTAATTATATTACCATCAGAGTCAATGTCATCATCAAGAAAGAAATCTTGATAATCTCCAAGTAGTAACCAATCAGGATTTACTCCTGGTACACCAGTGTTTTCTCTGGCAATTCTACGCCATAACTGACTATTAAACTGTACAACATCACCAATACTATAAGTACCATTACTCTCAGCAATAGAATTGTGAGCATCAGCATCTCTAATAATGTTTTCACTGTCATAATATCTTGCATTAGGACCATCACCACCAAAGAAGAATGGTTCACCTGTAGAGAAATATGCAGCGTCTAATCTATTCTTAATCTTAATGAGTGGTCTGTATACCTTAGGGTTAGTGCTATTGTCAATGATTCCATTTTCAATAATAGTAAATGCAACAGTAACTCCATCCAAACTAGCAAATGTACTAGTAGTAATATTTGTGATATAGATACCTCTGATAGGTTCTAAATCTGTTGTGGTAAAGGACTTCTCACTACCTAACATCGTAGGAGTGCTTAAGACATTATTAAGTGCTGAAGTAGGCGAGGGCAAGTCAGAAAGATTAAAGTCCCTTCTCAATCCAAATCTATTAAATTGCTTTTGCGCCATGAGTATATGGGTTGCCTTTTCTTTTTATTTATGGTATAGTAGTAAAGTCAATCTCGTATTTATATGGAATTTCAAAA
>ERZ891134.606-NODE-606-length-28584-cov-5.961408_pt1 | contig 28584 bp, 50 predicted proteins | sample MGYA00520888_ERZ891134 | MGnify/ENA primary metagenome ERZ891134 (study PRJEB32303, sample SAMEA104408692) | aquatic metagenome | biome: Brackish water; feature: Coastal; material: water | place: Baltic Sea | collected 2014-10-23 | depth 10 m ... | reverse complement strand
TAGACTCTGATTATTTAGTATTCTGTCCATATCACAATAATTATAGAACTCCTGCGGGGGAGGTTTCTAAAACAAGGGGGACGTTCTTTTGCTTTTCCTGTCATGAATCACGCTCATTGGTAGAACTTATTATGCACCTAACTCAAAAAACATTTTTTGAGGCTACAAGGTTTATAGAATCTCACGAACAAGAAAGCGACATAACATCTATTATCGATAAGTCTTTGCAGGTAGAGCCAGAATACAAGCCGTTTGATCAATTGCTTATTAAAAGACTAAACAACCAGGCTCTAGAATCTCCAAGGGCTATGAGATATTTTGAGGGTAGAAGGATTACCAAAGATTCCGTATCCACATTCGCCCTGGGGTATAGTGAAAATCAAGACATGATTACTATTCCTATGTCTACCCCAGATGGCAAGGATTTTGTTGGATTTGTTGCTAGATCAGTCGAAGGTAAAGATTTTAAGAACACACCAGGACTTCCTAAGTCTAAGATTCTTTTTAATTTACATAGATCAAAATATAGTGATACGGTTTATGTGGTGGAGTCATCATTTGATGCCATTAGGCTTCATCAATGTGGAATTCCTGCGGTAGCAACATTAGGCTCCAATGTTTCTAGAAAACAACTAGAAATGTTGAAAAAATACTTTAATTATGCTATTGTAATTCCAGACAATGATAATGCTGGAATCGATATGGCAAACAAAATTAAAGAAAGTATGGGCAAAAAGGCTGTGTCTATAGGCTTGCCCACAAGGTTTAAGGATATTGGAGATATGACAGACTCAGATATTCAAGAACTGATTAAGAGAACAAAAGATCCATTATTAGCGATATATTAAGGAGTGTATTTTTATGGGTATTATGAAAGGTCTCAAGGAAATGGAGAAGGCAATGGACCGACCTGCAGCATCATCAGAAGGCGGCGCAAAGGTCCGTTGGCTTAAGTTGGAAGATCAGCAGAGCGTAAAGGTTCGCTTTGTTAATGAACTAGATGAGGACTCTCCTCATTACGACAAGGAGCGCGATCTCGCCATTGTCGTATCAGAGCACACTAATCCCAAGGATTACAAGCGCAAGGCTGTTTGCACAATGGACAGCGAGGGACGCTGCTTTGGCTGTGAGATGGCTCGCAAGGAGCCAAAGAGTGGATGGCGTGCAAGATTCCGCTTTTATACCAACCTTCTGGTAGATGATGGAATTGAGGAGCCATATGTGGCAGTTTGGTCACAGGGCGTAGGAAAGCAATCTGCTTTTAATACTCTTAGGGAGTATGCCATTGATACAGGAAGTATCACTAACCGCACCTGGAAGATGAAGCGCCAGGGCACTGGAACAGACACCACATACATCCTGGTGCCAGGAGATCCTGATACAGAGAAGCATGACTGGTCAGGCGTACAGCCTTTCAATCTAGAAAAGGTTGTTCGTGAGGTTCCCTATCCTGAGCAAGAGTCCTTCTTCCTGGGATTTGATGCTCCCGTTTCTAACAATACTAATATCGATTGGTAATTGACATTGTGTTGTCGGGGGCGGTAGAATTTACTATCGCCCCCTCAACGATTAAGGAGAATTGTGTATAACTACGCCCCCCTGCACCTTCACACACATTTTAGTCAAATGGATGGAGTTGCTACTCCAGAAGAATATGTGGATAGAGCAACTGATAATGGAATGACTGCAATATCTATTACCGATCACGGAACATTGTCAGGTCATAGGGCTATGTATCGTGCGGCAACTTCTCGCGGCATCAAGCCAATTCTGGGGGTAGAGGGGTATATTACATCAGATCGCTTTGATCGTAGAGATAAGTCAGAACGAACCACGCCCCTAGATCTTGTTTATAATCACATTGTTATTCTTGCAAAGAATGATAAGGGGCTAGAAAACCTTGGAAGGCTAAATGAAATTTCTTGGACTGAGGGCTTCTATCGCAAGCCTCGCATCGACTTTGAGGTTTTGGAAAATCTCCGCGAGGGCCTTATTGTTACATCTGCCTGCATGTCTGGCCTCATCAATAAGGCGATTGAGGTTGGAGACTACGCGGTGGCTAAAGCACATCTTAAGTGGTTTAGTGATCGCTTTGGCGAGGACTTCTATGTTGAAGTCATGCCCCACAATCCGCCAGAAATTAATAAGGCGCTCATTGAGTTGGCAGATTCATTTGGCCACAAGATAGTTGTAACTCCTGATTGCCACCATGCGACGGTAGACCAAAAGATAATTCAGGAAATCATGCTTATCAATAACACACATGCTAAGTTTGAAAAAGATGTCACATATGATAAGTCTCGCAAAATTGATGATCCAATGAAGCGCCTTGACTATTTGTATGGCGCAGACCGCATGATGAGTTTTAATAAGTTTGATATTCATCTTTTGAGCGGGGAAGAAATGCATGAAGCAATGGGTGAGTTTTCCCGTGAAGATATGTTCGCCAACACTTTGGAAGTGGCAGATAAGGTAGAAGAATATACTATTCATCGTAACCTTAATCTCCTTCCTGTAGAACACAAAGATCCAGATGCTCAGATTAAAAAATACGCTACAGCGTGGCTAGAGGCAAATAATCTGCACTCTAATGAAGAATATTCCTCCAGAATGCAAGAAGAACTTGATACCATCAAGCAAAAAAAGTTTGCTTCTTACTTTCTTGTGGTTCAGAATATGCTTAACTGGGCCAAGAAGCAGGGCATTATGGTTGGTCCTGGACGAGGCTCCTCTGCTGGCTCTTTGGTTTGCTATGCCCTGGGGATTACTGACATTGATCCTATTGAGCATGGACTTCTTTTCTCTAGATTCTTAGACCCTGAGCGAGACGACTGGCCAGACATTGATAGCGATATCCAGGACTCGCGCAGAGAAGAGGTAAAGGAATATCTTGAGAGCCAATACAAGTATGTAGCGTCTATTGCTACCTTCCTTCAGTTTAAGGATAAGGGAGTAGTAAGAGATGTTGCTCGTTGCTTCAACATTCCTCTCGCAGATGTGAACCGCGCCCTAAAGACTGTTGACACTTGGGAAGAGTTCACAACCTCAAAAAATACAGCATGGTTTAGAGAGAAGTACCCCGAAATAGAAGTTTATGGAGATCAACTTAGGGGCAGGATTCGCGGTACAGGGGTTCATGCTGCAGGCGTTGTTACCTCTAAGATTCCTATTAGCAAGGTGGCACCGATGGAAACCAGGAGCGTAACAGGAAGCGACACCAGGCTGCCTGTAGTGGCGGTTGATATGGACGAGGCTGCAGATATTGGCCTCATTAAAATCGATGCTCTGGGACTAAAGACTCTTACAGTAATTAATGATTGCTTGAGCGTCATTGAAGACAGAAAAGGATTGAGGCCAGATTTAAAGTCTATCGACATGGAAGATAAAAAAATTTACAACATGCTTTCTGATGGACACACCAAGGGGGTGTTCCAATGTGAAGCCGCTCCGTATACCAATCTTTTGGTTAAGATGGGGGTAAGCAAGTTTGCTGAACTAGTTGCTTCTAATGCCCTGGTTCGCCCTGGTGCGATGAACACTATTGGGAAAGACTATATTCTAAGAAAGCAAGGTAAGCAGGGCACCACATATCCTTCTCCCATTATGAAAGAATTTACTGAGGATACTTATGGTACAATTCTATATCAAGAGCAAGTTATGCTTGCTTGTGTAAAACTTGGCGGCATGACTTTGGGTGAAGCCAACAAGGTTCGTAAAATTATTGGCAAGAAGAAGGATGCTAGTGAGTTCGATCAGTTCAAGGAGTTATTCGTTAGGAATGCTTCTGGGCCGCTGGGCGGGGCTGCTGCTGAAAAGATGTGGCATGACTTTGAGGCACACGCAGGCTATTCGTTCAATAAGTCTCATGCTGTGGCTTACTCAACCGTCTCGTATTGGACGGCATGGCTAAAATATTACTACCCTCTTGAGTTTATGTTTGCATTGCTTAAGAATGAAAAGGATAAAGATGCAAGAACAGAATACCTCATCGAAGCAAAGCGAATGGGAATTCCTCTCCGACTCCCACATATCAATGATTCGGGAATCGACTTCAAAATCGAAGGAAAGGGAATACGCTTTGGAATGGCTTCAATTAAGTATATTTCTGATAAGATCGCTGAAAGATATATTGCTGCACGGCCCTTCAGAAGTTATGAAGATGTTGAAAAATTCACATTCACAAAAGGAAGCGGAGTAAATTCAAGAGCGCTCGCTGCCATGAAATCAGTAGGGGCCTTGACATTCCCAGACCATCCACGGGACGAAGAAGAGGTTAGGTCTAATCTTTATGAATACCTAAACCTACCTGAGTTCAATATTCAGGTTCCTCAGCATTACCATGCATATATAACTAACTCTGATGAGTTTGATGAGAAGGGTGCATTTATTCTCATGGGAGTAGTTAAGGCAATTAAGCGAGGTAAGGGGTGGAGCCGTGTAGAAATTCTAGACCAAACAGGATCTATTGGAATATTTGATGAAGAGGAAACAAAAATTGAAGCGGGTAAAACCTATATTATTCTTGCTGGATCTAACAGAATTGTTAAGGCAGTTCCTGTGGAAGAGATACGAGAAAGCAACTCTCCACTTATTAAATTCTTAAACTATAAGCAACTTCCTTATGGAAATGATGAGCATTATGTGCTATCGTTTAATCCTAGAGTAACTAAGGCTGGAAAAAGAATGGCAAGCCTAGTAATTGTTGATTCTAACAGAGACTTACTAAGCCTTGTGGTTTTCCCAAGTGCTTTTCCAAAGGCTTATATGGGGATTGAAGAGGGCAAGGCTTATAAGATTAGTTACAAGATTTCGAAAGACGAAGATCTAATATTTGAGGAGGTAATAAGTGCTTAACGATTTAGACGATGTAGCCTTTACGCTACACTCTCATGCAAAGGAAAAGGGATTTTGGGAACCGCTTGAAAGAATGGATGAACAAGACCACATCATCTTTTATCTGAAACAACTTCAGATGATTAATACAGAGGTGAGCGAAGTTACTGAGGCCATGAGAAAGCAAAAGGGGGACGATCAAGTAGTAGAAGAACTGGCAGATATTCTCGTTCGTCTCCTTGATCTGTATGGTGGCCTATCTATTCAGGGCTACACCAATGAGTCTTTGCAGAAACATTTTCAGGCTAAGGTAGAAAAGAATCTTTCCCGACCCAAGATGCATGGAGTTCTTGCGTGACAAACATTGAAGAGGTTCTTGCTAATTTAAATCCTAAGTTAAGAAAGAAGGTCAGTATTGGATCAGAAATTGAAAATGTTCAGTTTGCTGGAACTCCTTCTTATGGATTAAACTCCGCCCTAAACGGTGGACTTCCCTATGGCAGACAGATCCTTATATGGGGAAATAAGTCTAGCGGTAAGTCATCATTCTGCCTGCAAATTCTTGCGGGGGAACAAAAGAAGGGAAAGATATGTGCATGGGTAGACGCAGAAATGACATTCTCTCCAGAGTGGGCTACCCGATTAGGCGTAGACACAGAGAATCTTATCGTATCCACAGCAAGAACAATCAACGATATGGTAGATGTTGCTACTGACCTAATGAAGGCAGGGGTAGATGTTATTGTTGTTGATTCTATCTCTGCTCTTCTTCCTGCTGTTTATTTTGAAAAAGATAGCGCAGAACTTAAGCAATTAGAAAACACTAAGCAAATCGGGGCAGAGGCAAGAGACATGGCTAATGCCGTTAAGATGCTTAACTATTCAAACAACCAAGAAAAGCCAACGCTGCTTATTCTTATTAGCCAAGCAAGAAATAATCTTGGAGCCATGTATGTGAATCAAATTCCTACAGGAGGAAAGGCTGTCCAGTTTTATTCATCCACCATTATTAAGTTGTTCTCTTCTGAATCTGATAATCAGGCAATTAAGGGTAAACTGTATGTAGGAGACAAAATCATTGAAGAAAAGATCGGAAGAAAGGTAAGATGGGATGTTCAGTTTTCTAAAACGTCTCCTGCATTTCAAACTGGAGAGTACGACTTTTATTTTCGTGGAGAGGATGTCGGCATTGATAGCGTTGCTGACCTTGTTGATACTGCTGAGTCGATGGGGCTTGTAGAGCGAGCAGGAGCCTGGTACACGGTAGAAGGTGAAAGGTTCCAGGGCAGAGATAAACTCGTCTTAGGAGTTAAAGAGAATCTAGATATTCAAGAACTACTAATAAAGAAAGTAACCAATGCCTAGTAAATATAGCGTGTACGAAGGCGTATTTGTTTGCCAAAAGTGTAACTCTGAAGTAGATAAACTAAGGCTATGGAGAGACACTTTAGATTTAACCTGGCAATGCCAGTCGTGTAAGTTTGTGTCAAAGGTAAAACTAGATGTTCGTGGATATTGATGGGGGAGTCATGGACTACAACAAATTAGAAAGATCAGAGTCAAAAAGAATAGGAGCAAAAACACACAAAAATAGTGGTCGTGGCAGATATCAAAAAGGCGATGCCAGCCTTGATGGATATGTAATTGACTTTAAATTTGTGTCTAAGTCTTTTTCTGTCAACCAAGATGCGTGGGCCAAGATAGTTATGGATACCATGCAGGTAGATAAAAATAAATCTCCAGCACTAATGATCGTTCTTGGGGAGCAGCACAAGACTCGTCTTGCTATAATTGAATGGTCTGAATTTGAAAGGTTGATAGAAAATGACAACTCTTGAGCAAGTCAATGATCTGTATGAAATTGCAGAGTACATGGATGATCCTGAATTGACTCAGGCACTAGAGTTTATAGCAAAAGTTATTTTTAAGCCTGATGTTCCTTTTCAGGTTGTAACCACAGAACTAGTTAGACTACAAGCAATTGCTGCAAAACTCAGTTTAAAGGCTACATGGATGGCCAACGTAGACAAGAGTAATAGGGCAAAGAAAAACATTTACTATACTGCAGCAGAACAAATTGACAAGGTGTGCTCTAGCCTTAAATACTTAACAAAGGGATAATATGGCTAAGAATTTTTTGAAACAGGTTTTAGATAAGCAACAAGAGGGGTCAATAGATACGAAGGCCCTTATTGAAAAGATTGAGTCAGGCTACGTTGCTAACAGAAAGCCAGAGTTTAAGACTAAGAAAACCTTTAGTCCATCATCTCTGGTGTATGGCAATGGGGCTTGCCCTCGCTACTGGTTCCTTGCTTTTTCAGGGGCAGAGTTTGAAGACGATGTAGACGCATATGCAGCAGCCAATATGCAAAGCGGAACAGACGGACATGCCAGAATACAAAAAGCAATCACAGATGCTGGCATCATGGTAGAAGAAGAAAAGCGCATTGTTGCTCAAGACCCACCCATCTTTGGATTTGCTGATGCAGTTATCCAATGGGGAGAAGAGCAACCAGTAGTTGAGATTAAGACTATGAGGGAGGAGTCGTTTGCATACAGGCGTCATGCCAAGCCACCAAACTATCACCTCATGCAGTTGCTTATTTATATGAAGATTCTGGGAAGGAAACTTGGAATCCTTCTTTACGAATCAAAGAACTCTCATGAACTACATGCTATTACAGTTGAGGTGAATGAGCACTATAAGTCTTGGATGGACTATGCATTTGATTGGATGAAAAAGGTTAGAGCGCAATGGGAGTCTGGAGAAATTCCTCAGAAACCATATAGGTCAAACTCTAAAGTTTGCAAGAAGTGCCCGTTGGCAAAAACTTGCGCGGTAGCAGACAAGGGCACTATTAAAATTGAACCCCTGGAGTATCTTGAATGAAATCCTGTGACTGGTGTTCTCAAGAATTCCAGCCTAATGTGAGTTATCAAATTTACTGCTCTGTTGAGTGTAGACAGCGTGCTACTAAAGAAAAGGTAAATGAAAGGTATAGGCTAAAAAAAAGAACGCGGCACGGTAAAAAAGAAAAAAGGTGTGCTGGAGGATGTGGAACATTACTTAGCATATATAATGATTCAAAGTTTTGTTCACAATGCATGACCAATGAAAAAGACGTTAACCGCGCACTAAAAGAACTTAAAGGAATAATTGAATATGAAAAATTTGATAGATAGGCCAGAATCATTTTGCTCTATTGATGCAAGTACGAACTCTCTTGCGTTTGCTTATTTTAAAAATGATAAGTTGGATCAATGGGGTAAAATAAAATATTTTGGCAACGACATTTATGAAAAGATTGTAGACATATCGTTAAAAACAAAGTTGTTTTTTGATAGGTTCCCAGATCTAGATCACATTGTTATTGAGCAGGTTATTTATTTAAACTCTCCCAAGACTGCAGCGAATCTTGCAATGAGTCACGGCGCAATAGTTGGATCGACAGCAGCCTCTGGCGTTACGCATATTGCAAGCGTGAGTCCTATGGTTTGGCAAAATTGGTCAGGGAACAAAAGATTGACGGCAGAAGAAAAAAATACTATAAGAAATGCCCACCCAGGAAAAACTAATTCCTGGTATAAATCTCAAGAAAGATTGTTCAGAAAACAAAGAACGATTAAGTTTGTAAATGAACGATTTAACACTAAGATTGATGATGATGACATAGCAGACGCTTGCGCTATCGGCGCATGGACGCTAGAAAATTGGAAGAAGGTGTTTTAGTTGCCAAGAGGAAGTTCTCTTCATCATTCAGAGGCTTATCTAAAAAAAAGATTGCACCTAGACAAAAAGACTCCTGACGAAATTGCAAAAGAGTGCAATGTTAGCGTTCAGGTTATTTATCGACAGATGAAAAAGTTTGGGCTCAAATGAAAAAATATCTGGTCATTGGTCTTGAATCAACCTGTACCAGAATTGTTGCTCGTCTGATAGCCCTAAATCTTGGACTAATAAATGCCATAGACGATTGGGGCGGGGAAGACGTTATAGAATCTGATAGGCATTCTGTAACACATAGAAGCATCCCCCATGGATCACGACTAGAAAAAAGAATTTTTCCATCATTGAAAGATACAATGGAATTTGATATTGTTGTTGTCACCTCAAGAGATATAAATTGTTCTTTGCATTCTAAAATGAGGGCACATCAGCCAGAAAAAGGTGTAGCCATACAAGAAAATAATATTGCAATTAAAAACCTAAAAGAAATCTTGACAAACAGAAACGCAATTATTTTTTCATATGAGTCTGCACAAGTTTTTCAAGATGCATATATTAGTCAGTTTCTAAAAAGTCTTGACATAGACAATCCAGTCGTTGTACAATTTGATAACATTAATGAAAAATACTTTATGAGGAAAGAAGATGAGTGATCAAGTAAATCATCCCGTTCACTACACATCTCATCCCAGCGGGATTGAGACAATACAAATAACAGAGCATATGGGATTTTGCCTAGGCAACGCGATCAAGTACATCATGAGGTCAGAATTAAAAGGAAAGCAAATAGAAGATCTCAAAAAAGCGGTTTGGTATCTTAATAGAGAGATTGAAAGATTGGAGAAACAAAATGGGACGTAGGAAAAAGTACAAGAGTATAAATCCTAACGCACACCTGTTCGTTACTTCCGACAACTATCAAATTCCAGATTCAAATAGGGTAATTGAAAAAGGAGAGATAATTAAGATTTCGGGGGAGCATGGCAAAAGATTTCAATTTAAGCAGCATGTGCAAAGGTCCGATACTGGGGTGGAATGGATTGACTGCTTTGAATTGGAAAAGGGAGTGTTTGCTGGATGGAGATCTTTTAGGCCAAACAGAATTAAGCCTCTCCCAAGAAAAAGGAAGCGTAATAATATATAATTGGATATTATGACAGACATTATTGAGCACATAGAAGAAGTTAACAAGGTTGCCTCCGAATATATCAAGGGGCTGAATGAGACAGAAATCTCTAAGGAACTTGATATCCCAAAGGCCCGTGTCTCCTCTTTGCTGAGAGAGTGGAAGACAATGGCAAGCAACTCAGAGGCAGTAAGGGCAAGGGCAAGAGAGGCACTTGCTGGTGCAGATCAGCACTACTCAAAACTAATTAAGCAGGCATATGAGGTTATCGATGACGCTAATCAAACTGCTGCGCTTAGTGCAAAGAATCAGGCAATCAAACTCATTCTTGATATTGAGTCAAGAAGAATTGAAATGCTTCAAAAAGCAGGACTCATGGAAAATCGTGAATTGACAGAAACTCTGCTTGAAACAGAAAGAAAACAAGAACTTCTTGTAGGGATATTAAAAGATATTGCAGCCAAATATCCAACAATTAAAAATGAAATATTGCAAAGGCTGTCAGAAGTTTCTGGTGAAAGTGGAGAGGCTGTCGTAATATATGAGTCTTGATTTTTCTGATTTCCTTAGCGCCCTAGACGACTCCCCGTTTGAGGAAGATCCCGTAGACCTTGATACCTTTTTGCACGACCCCAACTTCTTGGATCAACCTGAACTTTCTCATATTCAAAGAGATCTCGTAGAAGCAATGAGTCAAATCTACAAAGAAGAAGATTTGATTAGGCTTATGGGGGACAAAGAAGGTAGAGAGCATTACAAGAAATATACAAAGTCTGAGGTTATTCTTCAATTGGGAAAGGGCAGCGGCAAGGACCACACTTCTACAATTGGATGTGCGTATCTTGTCTACAAACTACTTTGTCTAAAAGACCCTGCCAAGTATTTTGGTAAGCCACCAGGAGACGCTATTGATATTATCAATATTGCCATCAACGCTGAACAAGCAAAGAATGTGTTTTTCAAAAACTTTAAGGTAAAGATTCAACGCTCTCCATGGTTTGCAGGAAAGTATGATGCAAAGATAAACGCTGTTGAATTTGATAGGGCAATTACGGTTTATTCGGGGCACTCAGAAAGAGAAAGCCATGAGGGTCTAAACCTTATTCTTGCCATCCTTGATGAGATTTCTGGATTCGCTCAAGAATCAAGCAGCGGAAATGAAAATGCCAAAACAGGCGATGCTATCTATAAAGCATTCCGTGCTTCTGTGGATTCACGTTTCCCAGATTATGGCAAGGTGGTGCTTCTCTCATTCCCTCGCTATCCAGGGGACTTTATTTCTAAAAGATATGACCATGTTGTCGCTGAAAAAGAGGTAGAAATAAAGAAGCATACCTTTATTATTAATCCCGATCTTCCAGCAGACATGCCAGAAAATCAATTTGAAATAGAATGGGAAGAGGATCAGATTCTTTCGTATAGATACCCTGGAATATATGCAATTAAAAGGCCAACCTGGGATGCCAATCCCACCAGAAGCATCAATGACTTTAAGACAGCATTTCTTGATGACTTTCCAGATGCAATGCAAAGGTTTGCTTGTGTTCCATCATACGTTTCCGATGCTTTCTTTAAGCAAAAAGATAAACTAGAAAAGTCGATGAGCAGAAGAAACCCAGTCGATGCTTTTAAAAGACTTGAAACTTCCTTTCAGCCTGAAGAAGACATAAGATACTTTCTTCATGCTGACCTAGCGCAAAAGCATGACAAGTGTGCCATTGCAATTTCACATGTTGACAAGTGGGTACAGGTAAGAACATTTAATGACTATACCCAAATTCATCCGTTTGTCATTGTTGACGCGGTAATTTGGTGGGAACCAAGAAAAGAAGGACCAGTTGACCTATCAGAAGTAAAGAATTGGATTGTCAACTTTAGAAGAGATGGCTATCAAATCGGACTGGTTACCTTTGACCGCTGGCAATCGTTTGATATTCAACAAGAACTTAAGTCTGTAGGAATAAAAACAGATACTCTTTCTGTTGCTAAAAAGCACTATGAAGATTTAGCAATGCTTGTTTACGAGGAGAGAGTCATAATGCCGCATATCGACATTCTTCTTGAAGAAATGAGCCAGTTGCGTATTGTTTCAGATAAGAAGGTAGACCACCCCAGAAAGGGTTCTAAAGACCTCTCAGACGCAGTTACTGGTGCAGTATACAATGCAATTGCACACACTCCTAGAAACATGAATCAGGAAATAGAGATTCATGATTGGAAGTCTGTATCAAGGAAGAACGAGAGGGAACTTGGAGAAAATGTCATTGCTGCACCACCACCAATGACTCAGGATATAGAGGAATATTTAGATTCCTTCGGAATGCTATAGGAGAAATTAAATGATATTTGTAACTATTTTTTTGTTCATTACGCTATTTCTTTTTATGTACAATGCTACCTTTAGCATTGTTTCTTTATCAAACAACCCTGGTAAAGATGTAAAAATTACTGCTGCCGCATTAATTTTAACGCTACTCTTGATTTCTTTGAACGTCGCGTCTATAATTATAGTGCTATAAAAACGAGCGGCGGTATCCTAGCCTGGTTTTGGAAGCGGTCTTATAAGCCGTGTATCGTGGGTTCAAATCCCACCCGCCGCACAAGTGCTATAATTAAATATATAATTTAAGGAGTGATTAATGGTGTCAGAAGAAAATGATTTTCTAGAAGACATGGCAGATATTGATCTTACTGCCGCCGTTCCTGCAGAATGGGAGCCAGTAGAGGATACACAAGAATTTGAATCTAGGGATAAGGATGATGATGCAAATGGCTAAGAATCCATCAGCAGCAGAAATTAGGCAGGCACTCATTGATCATGGTGTAGACGCTAAGTTTTATGAAGGTTTTGATACTAGAGGAAACCCCTATACAAATGGTCTACAGGCTATTGTAATTCATCACACAGCAAACCCAAATGCTGGAAAGCCAGGTAACTTTAACAACATTCTTTACTGGTGCATGAATGCATACAAGCCATATGCAGTAGCGAATCAACTTGTAGGTAAGAATCCTGGAGAGAATTATTTCCTTGCCGCCCGTGGAACATATCATAGCGGCGTGGGTGGACCATGGTCTGCCGTAGGTGTGGGCGTAGGAAACGTTCTTCATTGGCGTGCGTGGGGGATTGAGATTGATGACCCAGGAACAGCAAAGACTATCAACAGTTATCAAATTGAGCAGGTGGCAAGAACAATTGCTGCTTTATGGGATCTATGTGAATGGCCCGATGATGGTTCTCGCATTATCACACACGGAGACTGGACTGACTCAGGGCCATATCTCAATGAGCCAAATTATGGACCACACAGATATCGCAAGAACGATACCCTGAGACAGTATTACGATCAAAACTTTTGGCGTAAAGAGGCAGCAAAGTACCGTATTGGAAAAGAAATGTGGGATGGAACGGTTCCATCCCTGGGTGCGGTACAAAGATCAGAAGAACTAGGTCTTAGAAGCAAAGCGGCATGGAGAGTTGCTTGTAGACTTTATGATTTAGGGTTTACAAAGAGAAGGCCAGCCGCACTTGGAAAGCAAAAGTATCCAAAGAGGGCCGTTAGAGAATTTCAGAAGTCTTTGGGATGGAAGAATGCTCACGGAGACTTTAGCCCCAACACTCAAAAAAGAATGTTTGGAAAGATTAAAAGATAATGCCATACGATATCACGATAGCCCTGCCTATGGGAAGGTCAGAATAATGGCAGAAGGTCATGTTCCTACAGATAGCATGGCATCAAATGCTCGCAGAGGACTTGAACTTAGAAGGGAGCATGGAAGGGGCGGAACAGCCGTTGGGGTGGCAAGAGCCAGAGACATATCTAATAAAAAAACCCTAAGCGATGATACTGTTCTTCGTATGCACTCATATTTTTCTAGACATGAGGTAGACAAGAAGGGCAAGGGATGGAGTCCTGGAGAGCCAGGTTACCCCTCTAATGGACTAATTGCATGGCTTTTATGGGGCGGAGATTCTGGAAAAACTTGGGCCGAATCAAAAAGAAATGCAATCATGAATGACAGAAAAACAAAAAAGGTTTGGGACGGATCTGCTTTCGATCTAAAAAAATATAATAACTAGGGAGCAGTATGTGGTTCTTATTAGCAACACTACCCTGGGTAGTAACAGTTGGAGCACTTCTATATATAGTTGTTCAGTACAATAAAAGGCTAAAAGATTATGAAAAAGAATATTTTCATGAAGATAGTATTGAAGAATCCTTTGATGAATACGATATAAAGGATACAATACATGTAGCAGTATATGAAGATAAAGCATATTGGGTTCATGAAAATATTTTTTATGAGGCTGATTTAATTGCAGAACCAGACTTTGCAACAGCAAGACCCATTGATACAATGTCTTTAAATACAAAACAAATAACAGAACTTATGGAAGTTCTTGATGAATTAGAAGATCATGGAAAGGAATAAAATGAACGTCGCAGTACAAGGCACCAGAGAGTTTGTAAGTTATGATGTATTTATGCGTGCTATGGGAGTTGCGCTATCTTCAATTGAAGATACAGAGTTTAATGTTTATAGCGCAGGACCATCACAAGTAAATCAATATACCGCAGAATTTTGCAATCTTTCTGAAGATGGCTTAAAGCGTCGTGGCATTAAGGTAAAATACTTTAAGGTCGCTCCTTCCTTTATTCAGGAAAACATTTCTGACTTTGACTATTTCGCTTTCCTTTCTGCGCCGAACCAGCAGCGACCGTCGAACCTGGCGGCTTCCGCTGAATTGAGTGGTGTAGAGGTTGGCGTTTTTCGATTCTAAGAAGACGCTATGCTATCAAACAAAGACCGATCTTATCTTAGCGTAGCAAGATATTTCGCTACAAAATCAGCATCAAGAAATACTCACGGGGCCGTAGTAGTCAAGGGAGGAAGAGTTCTTGGCACAGGCTTTAACAAGGACAGAAATCATCCAACAATAGTTTCCCCAGAACACATTAAAGAATATTGCTCTTTTCATGCAGAAGAAGTTGCTATTCGTGAAGCAGGGGAGGATAATGTAAGAAATGCAGTAATTTATGTTGCAAGAGTAAATCGACAAGGTAAGGATAGAGACAGCAAGCCTTGTACCCGCTGTAGTGCTTTGATTAAGCGGGTGGGTATCAAGAAGGTTGTCTTTACCGCTGAAGCAGGAGAGTAGTATGTTAATCAATGGTCTAGGCCAGATGGAAAAGATTGTTGAATCCCGCGAAGATTTAGAATGGATCGGCTGGGATGTTGTACGATACTTTGGCACATCATCATTCCTTTCTAAGGATGTGGTTTTTAAAAATGGAAAGTGGATTAAAACAAAGGTCTATCCTATTACGGAACTGGGATGGAACGTTCCAGATAGTATAGGGGGCAGCCTTGCACAGTTGGAAGGATGAAGCAAAGTGTTTAGGATTAGACACCAATCTATTCTTTGATAAATATGAAGAAGACCCGCATCTTGCAAAAACAGTAGACTCAATTTGTCAAAGATGTCCAGTAAATCAAAGTTGTTTTGCCTGGGGCGTATCCAATAAAGAGTGGGGAGTCTGGGGCGGAATCTACCTTAAAGATGGTAAAATTGACAAAGAGTTCAATGCACATAAAACCAAAGAAGATTGGTTTACTGCGTGGGAATCTTTAACAATGGAGAAAGAATGATTTATACGCCAGACGTTGCTGCTGCTGTAAAGTCTATACCTATGCCAGTAGAGATGGCAGTAGATATAGTAGACTATGGACACTACCTAGGCATAAGATTTTACGAAAGCGAGTGGTCTCATCTCTCTGAAGGAGAAAGGACAAAAATGGCAATGTACTTTCAGGCAGTAAGGAAAATGCTTGAAAGGGGAGGCGTTCAATCAACTCTAGATCCTGTGTATGACAAGCCAGGTGTTCAGGAAGTGCAATGAGCATTTTCATTTCTATTGCCTCTTACAGAGACAGCGAATTACCTAAAACAGTTAAAAGTATTTATGATAATGCAGATCATCCAGATCAACTATACTTTGGAATAGTTTCTCAAGAAGCAAGAAACAAGCATGAAGATTTTGATTGGCTTGGAAACAATGTTGATATAGTAAAAATGCATTATAAAGATGCTAAGGGCGCTGGCTATGCAAGAAAGTTAGCAATGGAAATGTACAATGATCAGGATTATTTTCTTCAAATAGATTCTCATATGAGATTTGAAAAATCCTGGGACACTAAGATAATTAAAATTCTTTCTGAAGCACAAAAAGAAGCGGGAACTAACAAGGTTGTACTAAGTCAGTTCCCCGCTCCCTATATGGTTCTTACTGATGGTTCAGACTACTATCTTAAAGGTGATGAAAACTTTTGGGATTACCCATCATGGACAATAGTTGAAAACACTTGGGGAGGGTTTTGGTCAGGAAAGAGGCAAAAGATAGAAGACCTTTCTAAGCCACATAAAACCCATACCATACTTGCTGGATATGTTTTTGCCCCAGGGGAAATAGTAAAAGAAGTTCCCTATGATGAAAGAATATCTTTCATGGGAGAAGAACTATGTTTTTCTATTAGAGCATATACCAGGGGTTGGGAGTTGTATGCTCCTAATGAGATGCTGTGCTGGCATTTCTATAAGAGAGAAGAAAACCCAAAGATATGGAAAGATAATTTAATAGGCAGAACCTGGAACGAACTTGAGATGGAATCTCAAAGGGTTCAGGAAAGAATTTTGCTAGGACAAGAGCAGGGAATATTTGGTATTGACAATTTAGAAAGATATCTAGAATACCAAGAAATGATAGGTATTGACTTCCCATCTTTTTATAAAAAAGAATTGTCAAGAAGCGTAAACCTTGGTACACTAACAAAAGAAATAGAGTTTGACGAAAACTTTAATCTTGTTGAAATAAGCAAGAGCGGTTATTGTATTAATAATTTTCATGATGAGTGCAGAAGAAATACTGTCTGCATGTGTAGTTGTCATAAGGCAGAGTAATAAGAAGGAAGTATCGGTAGGATGTATGTGGCAAAGATTGTTAGAAAGAATCTCTTGGTAGACGTTTCTGTTTGGGAAAAGTCTTGGTCAAAAGAAATGTTTTCTAATGAACTTAGCCTGATAGCAAGAAGAGGTTTCTTTATTAAATCTTCTGCTCGCACTTGGGCGGCAAAAGTAGTTGCTCAACAATTAATAGAAAAAGAAAGTTTGGAGATTGTTTATGGATGAGGCAAAAATTATTGGTACTGTTTTAAATAATTCTGTCACAAGATACGCTAAATCGGTTCAGTCATATGAACTTGAAATTGCTAATCTTATGGCAGAAATTATTAGGCTTCAGGAAAAGTTGAAAGAGTTCAACGAGTTTGGAGAAGGACATGCCTGATTTAGTAAATGGAGCAAAAACTCTAGAGAGTCAGATCAAAAGCAGGTGGCCCGATGCGAAAGTTTCTGCTGTAGAAGAGAAGCCAGTAAATAGCAAGGGACTTCTCTATGGACTAGATATTAGTTTTACAGGGCATAAGAATGATTTGCCATGGTTTTCTGAGCAGTTTAGGGTATATTGCAAGGATAATTTGCCAGGGTCTGTGAGAGTAAAGTCGATTAGAACTGGAAATGTTTTTGCTTCAGGACAAAACCCCAACTACTCATGGGTTTGGGTAACCTCAGAAACTGATATTGGAAACTCTATTAGGGTTGAGTTTTCTACACACGGAGAGCAAGACGGTATGGAATTTAACGTTCCCATTCTTAGTGGCTCCGATCAATCCTGGGACGAGTCATCTCCCGATATTGATAGGCTGATGGATAGTATTTCTCTCAATGCTGCAACAAGGCAAACCCTTTTGCTTTCTTCTAGATTAAAAGAACTTGGATTCATTGAAGAGGGCGTCATGCCAGAGGGCAAGCAAAGATACCCTAAACTAGGTATCAGAAAGATGCAGGATTATATGGGGTGGGATCGCACAGACTACTCTCAAGAACTGCATTGGAATATTTGGTACGAGATGAAGGTCTCTGATCTGGGTTAATGATGTAAGTCACATATGTTTTAATTGACTTTGTGACAAAAACAAGATATTGTTGTTACATAACCCAAAAGGAGGAATTTTAATGCGTTCTTTATTTAGAATGTTGTCGGAAGTTGTTTCTGGAAGCACAACTGAAAGAAATGACTTTCATTGGAGATGGGATTTTGAGAGGAATCGTGCCGCTAGTTTTGGCCCCTCACATGTATCAGAAATTGATGCCATCTTTTCCCGTCAATAGTTGAAGTTAGATCCACGGCATTTTTGTCGTGGATCAACTATTTTAAGGAGTTTTTTATGAGTATTTTTGTTTCAATGTTAAGCGGAATATTTTTTCTTTTTCCATTTTCTGTTCAGAACAATATCGATGATAGCGCTGTCAATGTTGCTGCTAACAGCCAACCTGTTGCTGCAGTAGACTATAAGCCTGCTAGAGTTTATAAGAATCACAGAAAGCCCAGGGTAGAGAGATCGTGGGTTCTGCCATCAAGGTGTAACAACAGTCAGGCAAAACTTTTGTTTAGGGCAGGATTTGATAGACCTGGAATGCTAAGGGGGGCCTGGGCAATTACCTGGCGTGAGTCTAAGCATCAGTCACTAGATGAATCTAGCAGACACTTTACTGGGGCGCTGGGTACTTGGCAAATTCAAACAAGTGCTTGGTCAGGAAGATCTTGGTGGTCACGATCCTCCATGCTTGATAAATATACTCAGTCGGCAATAGTTCGTAAGTATTTTTTAAAGAACGGTATGCACAATTGGGGCTATGGATATTCATTTAAGAGTGATTCATGGTATGAGAATGCAGGAATGTACTACTCTCTCTGGGGATCTAGCCGAACCTATGCGTGGGTAATCGCACCATTTAATACGGGATGGTCGCTATTCCCTGAAAAGTGTACGCCAGTAAAGAAGTAGGTCTTGACTTAGTATATGCAAGATACTATAATGGTCTTTAACAAAAGACGGCCCTTCGGGGTCAAGTGCCTGTGGCGCAACGGATAGCGCAAATGGTTTCTACCCATTAGGCTGGGGGTTCGAATCCCTCCAGGCACACGAACAACGTTTTATTGCTTGAAAAAGACTGACAATGGGTATATACTAAAGCCGTATATAAATTTGTACAATAACATGATTGAGACAATTAAATGTTAATTCATCGCAGGCGTGGTGTAGAGGTAACACAAGACCCTTCCAAGGTTTTATCGCCAGTTCGATTCTGGTCGCCTGCTCGCTTGGGAAGTTGATGACCTAATACTAACAAAGGATAAATATGAAAAAGATTATTGTTGCATCGTCTATTGCGATTGCATCCCTGGGGCTTGTTGCATGTTCTTCTGATGCATCCCCTGCTCCTACTGTTACAGTAACACAGAATGCTCCTGTTCCATCTCAGGATGATCCGCCCTCACCAGAGGCGGCAATTTCTGATGAAGACCTGTACCTTCTGGGAATCAAGTCAATGAATAATCCAATTCTCAATGTTGCAACAGATGCACAGTTGCTTGAAATGGGATATTCAGTATGCGAGGCTTTGAACGCAGGGTATACAGTTGATGATGTTATTGCTTACATGGCTGTTAAAATGGCTGGTGAAGGAACGACTTCTGATGTTGCGGTAAAGGCAGTAGGTTATATTATTGGGGCAGCAGACTTAGCCCTATGCCCTCAGACTTTCTGAGGGTACACGGTAGGGTTGGACAGGTGGTGAGTCCTACACTCTGTAAAAGTGTCGCCTTCGGCTGTGGAGGTTCGATTCCTCTCCCTACCACGAAACATAACGGTATAATATAACTAATCTAATAAGGAAGGTGTCATGACAAACACAATGACTGAAGCAAAAGAAATTAAGAATACTGATACCCTAAATGCAACAGACCGTTGTGATAGATGTAATGGTCAAGCATATTTTTGGGTAAACGGTGTTGCTGGAAATTTGTTTTTTTGTAGGCACCACTTTTTGAAGCATGAAGAGTCAATTCGCTCATATGCTTTTGAGATTATTGATGAATCTCATAAACTTGATTACAAAGTAGAGTCTTCTGCCTAATAGATGGGATAAAAAATGGCATTGCACAATCAACTTTTAGTAAATGGTAAGGCACGCAATCCAATGGTTGGGGAAGAAGAAACAATTGATTGGATGAAGTCTTTAGTAGAACAGATTAACATGAATATTATTCAGGGGCCATATGCTTCTTACGTCACTAAGGGGGGCAACAGAGGGGTAACGTGTGTCGTGATGATTGAGACCTCTCACATTGCCCTCCACGTTTGGGACGAGACAGACCCATCGCTTATTCAGTTTGATCTTTATACTTGTTCTACTCTTCCAGTAGACGATGTTCTCAAGAATCTAGAAGAAACATTTGATCTAGAAGAATATCACTATATGGTAATTGAAAGGGCAGAGCAATTTAATCTTCAAGCCCATGCTCATAAAGTTTTAGTAGATTGATTTGATACAATAGATATAATGGAAATGAGCAAGGGCATCTGGTCAGGAAGATTCGACCCACTATTTAAAAGAATGGTATAGCGGTGTCAACAATAACATTCCTTGGAAACTTTCGTGCTAGTTATACTAGCGAATCACACCATGCTTCTAGTTTAAAGTCACTGGGGCATAAGGTCGTTAAGTTGCAAGAGTCAGAGGCAACTTCTGATCAAATATACAAAAGCGCCTCTCAATCAGACATTTTTGTTTGGGTACATACTCATGGATGGAAAACTCCTGGAACAATGTCTATGGAAGAAGTATTAGCAAAGTTAAATGATGAAGGGGTCATAACTCTTACATACCATTTAGACTTGTGGTTTGGTCTAAAAAGACAGAAAGATTTAGAAAAAGATCCTGTCTATAAAAACATCCAACATTTTTTTACAGTAGACAAAAAAATGGCAGACTGGTTCAATAAGTCTACAAATGTAAAGGGTCATTATTTGCCAGCAGGGGTGTTTGGTCAGGAATGTTATTATCGTCCTCAAAGATTAAAACATGGGGTTGTTTTTGTAGGAAGTAAAAAATATCACCCAGAATGGACATACAGGCCAAAATTAATAAATTGGCTGGGAGACACATATGGCAAAGGGTTTGAGCATTATGGGGGAGATGGAATAAGAATTGTTAGAGGAAAAGAATTAAACAACCTTTATGCATCAACAAAAATAGTTGTGGGCGACACCCTATGCCCCGACTTTACTTATGAAAACTATTGGTCAGATAGAATATATGAAACAATGGGCAGGGGAGGATTCATTATTCATCCCTACATATCTGGCCTTGAAAAAGAATTTATTGATGGAGAGAATGTTGTTTTTTATGAATACAAAAATCTAAAACAACTTAAAGAATTAATTGATTACTATTTGACCCATGATGATGAAAGAGAAAAGATCAGAATGGCGGGGCACAATCTAGTAAAAGAAAACTACACCTATAAAAATAGGTGGCAGCATATAATGAAAGAAATAGAAAAATGATTTTAGAAATTAAAAATGCCAGATTCGATGTTAGAAAAAAATACCCTACAGACCTGATTGTTATTAAAGAGATCTGGGAAGAAAATGTTTATGAAGTTAATCCAGAAAGATTTAATAATGGAGGCGTAGTAGTAGACCTTGGGGCAAACATTGGATCTTTTTCTATTTATGCCGCAAGTTTTGGTGCCACCGTATATGCAGTAGAACCAGAACCAAACAATATTATTGCACTTAAAAGAAATATTGAAATAAACAATATGGAAGAAAAAATATTTGTGTTGCCATATGCAATAGGTGATAAAAAAGGAACAGCGGTTATTAATGATGCTGGCGGGGGGTCATCAATAAAGGATGACAAGCCTGGAACGACAGTAGAACTAATGACCCTTGACAATGTGTTTGCCCTGTATCATATTGACGAGGTTGATGTAATGAAGATCGACATAGAGGGAAGCGAAGTAGAAACAATTCTGGGAGCAAGCAAAGAAACACTAGACAAGTGTAAATACATTACTACAGAGTTTGACATTCGCACAGGAAAGAAGATGGGGGATATCGTTGCTAAACTTTCTGAGACACACCACGTTCGTACTATGGGTAGTTGGGAACGCGGCGGCATGATATTCGCATGGAGATACTAAATGAAAATAGGTCTTGTTGCTAGATGCGATGACACAGGTCTTGGAAATCAAACCCTTGAACTTGCTAAAATATTAAATCCAGATCACATACTTGTTATAGATTCTTCTCCATTTCATCCTTACAATGTTCAGCATTCAGAATGGTATAGCCAATGGAATAGTGAAGTTATCCAGGGAATTCCAAACAAACAAACTGTTTCACAATTTATAAAAAAGGTAGATGTAATTATGAGTTGTGAAACATTTTATAATAATCGTTTTATTGATATGGCAAAACAAAGAGGAAAGAAAACAATTCTTCAGTACAATTTTGAGTTCCTTGAATATTTGCAAGATCCAAATAAAACTTTGCCAGACGTTCTTCTTGCCCCCAGCCCCTGGAGAATTGAAGAGGTAAAGGAAAGGTTTGGCGGTAGGTGTAGAGTAGAATTTATTCCTCCCCCTACAGATCATAAACTGTTTTCAAATAATAAAATAGTAAATCAAAAAGAAACGAAAAGAATTTTGCATGTCGGTGGCAAGGCAGCGATGCACGACAGAAATGGAACTCAAACAGTATTAGAAATGATGAAGCATTCTAAAGAGGACTATGAACTAATTATTAGAAGTCAAAGCCCCCTTGACTTTAAGGTAACGGACAGCAGGATTAAGTTTTTAGTGGGTAATGAAAAAAAACGAGAAGACATGTATTCAGGATACGATGCAATGATATTGCCTAGGAGATATGCTGGACTGTGTTTACCAATGAACGAGGCGCTTCTTAGTGGCCTTCCTGTATTCATGACAGACATTTCTCCTAACAACTACTTCCTTCCAGAAGAATGGCTGGCTAAATCAAAAATCGTGGGGGAATTTATGACAAAGACTATGCTTGACATTTATGAAGCAGATCCAGTATTATTGGAAGAAAAAGTTGATAAATATATAGCGAGCAATAAGGAAGAAGAAAAGTCAAAGGCATTTAAAATAGGATACGAAAACTTTTCTTCTGAGAGTTTAAAAAATACTTACTTATATTTAATAAGTAGTTTATAATTACAGACTAAAATATATCAATCTTGCGTAGTGTAATGGCAACACAAGCGGTTGTTACCCGCTTATTCCAAGTTCGAATCTTGGCGCAAGAGCACTTACACGCCAGCAAAAACATGATAACTACTATAGAAATGGCATAGCATGGATACTCGTAATGTAATTGACTTTTATAAGTATTGGACCAGCGAGGCAATTATTGCCGATCTTGATTCAAAAAGAAATGAATTTGTGGTAGCAATTGAAAGAGTAAATGGCGATTTTAATTTTAGCGTGTGTATCCGCAATGCCAATGCTTTCCTTGCTCGCAAAGTATACCGCGCAGGAAAGCGACAATATGATAAAAGGGGTACTGTAGGAGCCCACCATTATGAACATGTTGGCTATGACGAAAGTATTTTAAATTTAATTAATAAATATCGGGAGGAAGGATATAAAATTGTTGCCATTGACAATGTTTGTGAAGCGCAAGATATTCGATCTTATCAATGGGATAGAAAGTCTTTCATGCTTTTCGGGGAAGAGGGAAGGGGTCTATCCCAGGAGGCCATTGAGTCAGCCGATGATATAGTTTATATTCCACAACTTGGTTCTGTTAGGTCTTTGAATCTTGGAACAGCAAGTGGAATAGCAATGTATGATTATGCTTGTAAAGTTTTGAATCCCGCCTTTGTTTGAGGTATAATTATTTTCACGGAGGCCGATGAAAGAGTTACGGGAGCAAATGGCTAAAAAAAATAAGGTTGAAGATTATCGTCCACAACCAGATCCAGAAAGACAACTAGAAAGCAAGAGTGGCTGGTGTATGACTGGACACCATAAAGAATGTAAGTATCAATTTACATGTGGTAAGTGTGGATGTAGTTGCCACAAGAAAGGTAAGAAATGAGTTTTTCAAATAATAAAGAGTGGTATCTAACACCACAGGAGTTTGCAGACATTATTCTTGATTCTATTGAATCAAGCAGTTCTTTGAAGCGTAATAAGAAGGCGCATCCAGATGATCTTTTTGCTGCCTTCTCTGCCGCCGCTGCAGCAGCATCGATTTCTACATCACGCATTGGGAATCGTCTTAATCAAAAGAATAAAAAGAATACTATTATGACAACGGGAAACCTGTCAAAGAGCATCAGTCATCAAGAATACAATGATTCCATCTACTTGGTAGACTCTGACGAAGATTTTATTAGGGAACCGTAATGCCCACATATACATACGAATGCGACATTTGTGGCAAAATGGACATTCAGCAGTCTGTTAGGGATGTTTCTGTGTCTCAATGTCCAAACTGCATGAGCATTAATTTTAAAAAGATTTTTGTTGCCGCCCCCGTTCAATTCAAGGGTAGCGGGTTTTATAGAACGGACAATAAGAAATGATGCAGCCGCAAGAAAAGTCATACAGGGAAAACATTATAAAAGAAATTGAGTCTTTAATTGACGATTGCCCAGAAGTAAATGCTCAGGGAGTGCTTCTGTTTATGAGGGAAAAGGTAGATAGTGATTAATTATAATGACGATGCATTGTGTTTTGATGATATTCTTTTAGTACCCCAGCATGGTGATGTATCTTCTAGACATTCTGTGGACACCACAATGTCAATTGGTTCGGGGGAGAGGGAAATCACTCTTTCTCTTCCAGTAATAGCCGCTCCGATGGATACCGTTTGTGATGTAGAAATGTGTATTGCGCTTTCCAATGCTGGGGGAATGGGAATTCTTCATCGATATATGTCATATGAAGATCAAGTTTTTAAGGCAGAAATGCTTGCCAAAAGCGATATTAATTTTGGCGTTGCTATTGCATCTAACAATGGCTTTATTGAGCAAGCAGAAAGACTGTATAAGGCTGGGACAAGGCTTCTTCTTGTAGATACCGCCAACGGTCATGGAGAATATGCGGTAGAAGCAGTAAAGAAACTTAGGTTTAATTTCCCTGATATCCACATTATGGCAGGCAATGTTGCCACGATGGGTGGGTTCGCAAGAATCGCTTCTGCGGGTGCAGACAGCATTAGGGTGGGGATTGGTGGAGGAAGTGCTTGCACAACAAGAATTGTTAGCGGTCACGGAATACCCACCTTGGCATCTATTATGGAATGTGATAATTGGAGAGAGGCTTATGCTGGAACAGGGATCAATCAATGCTCAATAGTTGCTGATGGTGGAATCCGTAACAGCGGAGATATGATCAAGGCTTTTGCTGCGGGAGCAGACGCCGTAATGGTGGGATCAATGTTTGCTGGAACAGACGAATCTCCAGGAGAAATTCTTATGGACGGTGATGGAAGAACTGTAAAAGCATTTCGGGGTATGGCATCGGCAGAGGCACAAAAAGATGCGACAGGAAATGTTTCGGTGGCAGAAGGAGTTTCTACAACTGTCCCCTATAAGGGATCAGTAAAGCATATCCTGGACGATATTCGCGGTGGCCTGGGAAGTGGATGCTCCTATAGCGGGGTACACACTTTAAATAAACTATCAGCATTTGCCAAGTATGTAAAGGTAAGCCCCTCAAGCCTTGGCGAATCAAAACCACATGCTCTATAATTAAATAGTGGAAGATATTGAAGATGGAATAGAAAAGTACTATCGTCATCTTATTTCAGATGATATAGACAAGTGTCTACATAACACCATCTCCAATGATCCAGATGAAATTAAGCAGACATACTGGTTTAATCAGGGAATGATGTTTGCAAGCATGATAGCAAGATGGGGGCTTGGCGATGATTACAGATGATTTTGTCATATTTAGAAACTATTCCGTCAGAGGCTACTGGGAACTATCTGGTGCCCGATACACAACTTATCTTTCTCATATAATAATTTTGGGGGAGCATGGGAAAGATGCGGTATATACAATGCTACACATTCACGGCATAAGAAATGTAAAAGAAATACACGATACTTTGGTAAAATATAGTAAAGATCCACAAGAAGATATGTTCATTGTGGAAATATAATTAAATAGGAGAGAAAATGAGCAGAGCAATTCATTGTGATGGACCAACTTGCGTGACCTGGATAAAAGAAGAAAATTCATTTGACCACATTCCGTTCATAGAAATCTTTGAAAAAGAGGAAGAATCTTCCTTCTGCTCATGGGAATGTGTAGCAAAGTTTAGCGCAGTAAAACTACAGTTGGAAGAAATGCCTTCGTCATGAACGATCAAATAAAGGTTCATGATATGCTCTGCCCTGATCCTGCACATCCGTATCCTTGGCAATGCTTTTATTGTGAATTAATTATTAAAACTAGAAAAGACGAGAGGCTAAGGGCTCAGTCAATGATAGATAGGGTAAACCCATATGGAGATCAAATTCGTAAGGTCTAGTTGTCCCGACCCCTGGAATGGACCAGGGTACATGGTATGGACAGACAAATATACTGGAAAGTTTCAATGCGTAGGATTCACCAGCAATAAAAATATTAAATCCATAAAAGAATACTTTGTTTCAGAAGGCTACTATGTTTCTGTTGTTGAAGAGCCACAAGTTTATTGACACCCGACCCCAATAATGATAGAATTTCGATATCAACTACGAAAGGACTGTCATGCTTGATGTACGCGGAATCCCTACGCCAGAGTGCCCATCGTGTGGCTCCTGGTTGCTTAAGGTTTGTGTAACATTTGACGAACAATACAACATTTCACAGTATTTGCTTGATGGTGAATGCGCTATGTGTGGTACTCTTTTAACCGTACCCACCGAAATTGATAATCCAGAATACAACCCACAGGAGTTGCTATGATTGACTACTTTGAAGAAATGTTTCAGAAATTAATTGTTGAGAAATGAATGACAAGATAATCTTTGATTATTATGAGAAAGGCTATCGACTTTACCATGTAGATTATTCGGGGGAAGAACAATATCTAGGTAGAATCCGTCATCATTCCTTGTCAACAGCCATGTGGTTCTATAGACTAGAGGGTATCGACACAGAGATAGGAGAAAGATATGCAGGTATTTCTGCCTGAGACAGACTTTACTCTAGCGGCTTCTGTGCTGGACCAAAAGCGTTTGGTTAAGCAGTTGCTAGAAGGACGACAGATTATGACCATTCTAGTGGGTGAAAATAAGAGTAATGCCTGGACTAATCATCCAGCAGTTCGCATGTTCAGCAATCATCATGCAGCCCTGTACTCCTATCTCTCAGCAGTTCGTGACGAGATGGAAGTTCGCGGGTACAAGTGGGAAAACAACTGGTCAGAAATTACCCGTATGATGAATACGAATGAACAAAGTTTTTCCCTTCCGCGATGGATGGAAGACGAGCAGGCGCAAAATAGTGTAACCATTACTCACAGAGGCCGACTGTATGAAAAGGCTCCTGATTTATACCCACAATACAAAGCAGAATATGACGTATATAAAAACTATGTATGTTGTGAGCGATGCACATACTTTTGGCCTACACATAAATTAATATGGAGAGAGGACTTTTAAGATGCAAGGAATGAACGAAAAGGTAACCTATACAGCAAATAATGTTCAGAGCAATCTGTTTGATTACAGCAAGGAGAATATTAATTTGAGTATTTATCGATCTACCCCAAAGGCGGGGTATGTAACAGAAGATCAGTTCTTCGACATCCTTATCAATGCATATAAGGATACCTATGGAGTAGACTATGCGTGGCATCCAGGAGACTACTACACCAATGTATCTGCAGTTCTAGAAATAGTATGCAATACACTTCAAGGTCTTGTTGATATTGAGTTTGGTCGTAGCCCCAGTAGTGTCAAGGGATAGTCATTAAAAATCGGGGGGAAGTAAATAAGTACCCCATACCCTATATACATACTAATATAAGAGTATAAGGTCTTTGGTTGTGTAGATGATATGACCAAGACGATTTGGTTGTTTTGGTGAGATATTCAGATAAAGATGTGACTGTGGTTTTTAGATACTAATGTTTATTCACAGGTTATCCACAATTGGGTTTTGGAATATATATATAAAGCCGACATTTCCACATAAAATATAATAAATCATATCAAAATAGGACAAAATCGGACATATCCCCCCACTTTTATACATAAACAATAGAAAATCCTATAACACATAGGGAGTTATCCACAAGTTATCCACAATGGGGGATAAGTTATCCACAGCCTATACATAAATAGATATATAGGGTATACCTGTATATGTATATAGGAGTATATAGGCTATAGTTTTAATATATCTATAGGGCCTTGACAGGTAGGGGAATAGTTTATTGCTGACTGTACCGCCAAATCTATTCTATCTTCTACTAATGGGTGTTTAGATGTATATAGGGAACCAAGAGCAAAGGGGCCTCCACTGCCTACCGCCGATTCTTTAACTTCCGCTACGCTCCAGTCAGAAGTATTAAATTCAAATAACATTCCATTTGCACCAATCAAAAAATCAGCGGTATGGTCAGAATCATTATTACCATAATCCTCTATAGCAGCCTTTAATTCATATACAATATCCTTTCTAATTAACCTATATACATCATCATTGGGTATAGGTAGATCTATTATTTCTAATAACTGCCCCGTTCCAAGAGAACCAGAATAACCAAATATCCATCCATCTCTTATATGGATTTTGGGGCGGGATAAAGAAACAATACTCTCTTCATCACTAGCCCCTCTATCTGCTCCCATATATATGTTCTTACCACTAGTTATACCTACAATAACTGTCATGCGATAATTATATCCTAACTCCTGGCGATTTTTTATACCCCTTCGTAAAGGAGTTTTTATAAA
>ERZ891134.605-NODE-605-length-28591-cov-13.374194_pt1 | contig 28591 bp, 29 predicted proteins | sample MGYA00520888_ERZ891134 | MGnify/ENA primary metagenome ERZ891134 (study PRJEB32303, sample SAMEA104408692) | aquatic metagenome | biome: Brackish water; feature: Coastal; material: water | place: Baltic Sea | collected 2014-10-23 | depth 10 m ... | reverse complement strand
ATTAGCTGCCGCTCAGCCTCCCTATTTCATCATGATAGAGGAATTACGACGATGGTCCGCACTGTCCCCGCATTACTCTTATTGCTCACTCTGTCCTGCTTCGCGACAGCACAATCAGGTTTACCCGAAGGGGCAGGCCGCGATTTGGTCTTGGCCCATTGCACGAGTTGCCACGGCACCGCACAGATTGAGCGCTCGGCCGGATTCGGCAGCGCAGCCGAATGGCAGGGGCTTTTCTCGACGATGATTAAATTGCCCCGAGCGCAGTCAGAGACGATTGCCGCGTATTTGGCAGAGCATTTCCCTGAAGACGTGAGCAGGCGTCCGACACTGGTGGCAGGCGATACGCAGATCGACATAATCGAATGGATGGTGCCAACGCTCGGGCAGCGCTCACGTGATCCGGTTGAGGCGAAAGATGGTTCAATTTGGTGGACAGGCATGTGGGCGAGCCTTGCAGGACGTCTCGATCCTAATACTGGCGAAATGGAAGAGTTTTTGCTCCCACCGGCGGCGCGCCCTCATACGGTGGTTCCCGCTGATGATGGCAGTATTTGGTATACCGGCAATAGCAATGCCACTATCGGACGGCTCGACCCAGAAACAGGGCTTGTGACTGAATTTAAGACCCAAGCACGCGATCCGCATTCTGCGACCTTTCATCCCAACGGCAATCTCTATTTCACCGCGCAGGGCGCTGGCATGCTCGGGCGGGTAAACCCTCTGAGCGGTGAGGTGACCGAAATCGATACAGAACCAAGACCTTACGGTATTCAGGTCGCTCCCGATGGCATGGTCTGGGTTGCTTACAACGGCATCAATAAGCTTGGGCGGCTTGACCCAGACTCGCTCGAGGTTACCTATTTCGACGTGCCAGATGCCCGCACGCGTATCCGCCGTCTCGATATCGACAGTAAGGGCGATGTGTGGTTCGTCAATTCTACCCTCGGCAAGATTGGCAGGCTCAATCCTGAGACAGGGGTGATTACACAATGGGACTCGCCTAGCGGCGAAAGTTCGCACCCTTATGCACTCGCGGTTATCGATGATGTTATTTGGTATAACGAGTCAGGCATGAGGCCCGATGCACTCGTGCGTTTTGACCCTACTGCCGAACGCTTCCAGAGTTGGGCAATACCGTCTGGTGTGGGGATTGTGCGGAATGTTTGGGTAACCGAGGCGGGCGATTTATTGATTCATCAAACGAGCTCGAACCGTATAGGACTGGTTAAAATAAAGTAGACAGAGCGGATGAATTAAACAGATTGGATAAATTGAAAGGAAGGTTTGTGAAGCCGAGAGTAATGCCGAGAGTAATGCCGAGAGTAATGCCGAGAGAAATACAGTGCAATCAATCGATGCGCGTTAGCACCAGCAATCCCACGCTTAAGGCCGGCGCGGCATCCAGACGCGCGATGTGGACAGTGGCGATATTCATGTTGTTGTCTGCCTGTGCGTCTCGGCAGCAGGTCGAGTGGCTGCCTGATTTGCCTGACCGCGCGTTCTTCGAAGCGGCATACTCGGAGGATAGCGTTAATCAGACGTTGCAAACGAGGGAAGAATATCTTGGGTGGATTAAGAGTTTCTATACCGGAACGCTGCTCTATCCAACGGGATGGTTTGATGTGCAGGAGCGCGTTCTGTCGACCTCCTCACCAGAAAATGTCGACGCGTTTGGTCCACGGATAGAAGAGATGGGGCGACTCATTGCGGCAGAATGGGCGAAGGAGAACAGCGCTCGCGCGATCGATAATCGTCTCCTTGCGCTCTGGGGTGCAACGCTGCAGTCGGCGACGCCGGGCAATCAGCGCCTCGAAGTATTTGATCTCGTCGCTAGCGATGTTCGGCGTCTGCTAAGCCGAGAGCTCGACAAAGCGGCTATCGCCGATTCGCGTTACGACGAGCTTTTAGGGCTCGATTCGTTTGGCGATTTTTGAACAATCAACCGGGAAACACTGATGGCAGAACAACGCAGCGCGGTTTTACAGGCTGTGCAGGACTGGGTCAGCGAATTTGTTGTCGGTCACAACCTTTGCCCTTTTGCGGGTAAAGAACTGCGAGCGGGGAGAATTAGATTTGTTGAGACGCCTGCCGCAGACATCGAATCGCTTCTGCATAGCCTGAGTGAGGAGTTAGCGTTGCTTGTAGCCGACTCGAGTATCGAGACGACGCTGCTAGTCCATCCCCACGTGCTCAAAAGTTTCGCTGCCTATAATGACTTTCTAGACCTTGCGGATGGGTTAATAGAAAGCATGGCTCTAGAGGGCGTTGTTCAGGTGGCAAGCTTTCATCCAAGCTATCGTTTCGCGGGTACTTTGCCCGCGGCCCCCGAGAATCTGACGAATCGTTCTCCCTCACCGATGTTACATCTACTGAGGGAGGAGTCGATCGAGGTCGCGGCCGAATCGCATCCCGATATCGGCGCTATTCCCCAGCGCAATATCGAGTATTTAAACGACCTCATGGCGCCGCGCTAACGGACTTTCGGAAAAGCTTTAGAGCGACGGCTTACCGTTGGCTTTTTTCTTGGCTTTGCCCGCCTCTTTGGTTTTCTTAGCCTTTGAGGTAGCCGTTTTGGCCTTGGCTTTCGCCGCGGCTTTCTCGCGTTCGCGCTCGCGGGCTTTCACGCCGGGCTTCGATTTCTTGACAGGCTTGTCGCCTGCATCGCGGCTAGACTTAGGCCCTTTGCCGGGCTTGCTTTCTTCAAAAACGCGACCTCGGTCGTCGCCTCCGCGTCGTGCGGGCGAACGCTTCGATGGTGCCTTAGGCGCTTCGCCTTCGCGGCTAATATTTAGCGTCTGGCCAGCAACCCACACTTTCTTTAAGCCGGCGTAGATGTCTTCGGGCATATCAGCAGGCAAATCGATCGTGCTGTGATCGTCGAAAATATTGATACGGCCAATGTTTTGCGCATCGATATTCGCCTCATTGGCGATCGCGCCGACGATATTGCCAGGCATAACCTTGTGGATATGGCCTACCTCGATACGGAAACGTTGCATGCCCTTTTCAGGCGGTGCGTCTTTGCGGATGCGCTGTGGTCTCTCCGAGCGCTCCGAACCCTTACCACGGTCGCGCGTGCGAGGCTGATCATTGCCGCGCGATTCCCATGCCTTGTCGGCGCGTGGGACGGGCTTATGCTGAAGTAAAAGAGGTGAGTCGCCTTGCACGAGTTTGGCTAGCGCAGAGGCAATCTCAATGGCTGGGACATTGTGCTCGTTCTGATACTGCTCGACTAGGTGTTTGAACAGGCCGAGGTCTTCTGTCGCCAAGGTGTCGGCTATTGCCTGTTTAAACTGTGCGATTCGCTTGTCATTAATGAGTTCGGTTGATGGCAGTTCCATCAACTCGATTTTCTTGCTCGTGGCACGTTCGATTGCGTTAAGCATGCGGCGCTCGCGCGGGGCGACGAATAAGATTGCATCGCCTTCGCGTCCGGCGCGGCCTGTGCGGCCAATGCGGTGGATATAGGCTTCGGTATCGTGCGGTATGTCGTAGTTAACAACATGACTGATGCGCTCGACGTCGAGGCCGCGGGCGGCAACGTCGGTAGCAACGAGAATGTCTAGCTTGCCCTTTTTCAGTTGGTCGACTGTGCGCTCGCGCTGCGCCTGCGGAATATCGCCATTGAGCGCACTCGCAGCGAAACCGCGCGCAGACAGTTTCTCTGCAACCTCGACTGTGGCAATCCGCGTGCGCACGAAGATGATCATGCCGTCGAATGTCTCGGCTTCGAGAATGCGAGTAAGCGCGTCGAGCTTATGCATGCCGCTGACTGGCCAGAAACGCTGGCGGATGAGATTGGCTGTCGCCGTCTTCATCTTAATCGTGATCTCGGCAGGATTGGTCAGGTGGGCCGTTGCGATGCGTCGCACCTGAGTTGGCATCGTGGCCGAGAAAAGCGCGATCTGCCGTGTCTTCGGCGTCTGTTCGAGAATCCATTCGACATCGTCGATGAAGCCCATCCGCAGCATCTCGTCGGCTTCGTCTAAGACAAGTGTCTTGAGGCCGTCTAGATTAAGGGTGCCTTTGCGAATATGGTCCATGACCCGGCCAGGGGTTCCCACGACTGCATGAACGCCGCGCTTGAGCGAGCGAATTTGGCCGCCGTATTCTTGGCCGCCGTAAATGGGTAATACATTAAAGCCTTTGATATGCTTTGCGTATTTGTGAAAGGCCTCGGCGACCTGAATCGCGAGTTCGCGGGTTGGTGCGAGAACAAGAATTTGTGGGTCGCGCTGATTTACATCGATATTCGATAGCGCAGGCAAAGCGAAGGCGGCAGTTTTACCCGTGCCTGTTTGTGCCTGACCCAGCACATCGCGACCGCTAAGCAGCAAGGGAATCGTTTCCGCTTGAATGGGGGACGGAGTTTCGTAACCAACGTCATTCAGCGCCTTTAAGATAGGCTCTGAGAGGGCTAGTTGTTGAAAAGTTAGTTGTTCTGACTCCGACATGATGATCCTTGCTGCCACAGGCGTGGCCAAAAAATTGAGTGCGGAGTTTACGCGAAAAGCGTGCCTTTGTATGCCTTTGTTTTTCCTTATCTTCTTATTTAGGCACCCTTTCCCTCAGATTCCTTGGTTTGTTGGATCTAAATGTCCATAACTCGATCGATGTCACGGTCTAGCACCGGTGGTTTGGTGATAAGTGACACGCTGAGGAAGAGGAACAACGACACTACAAACGAGAGCAGGCCACCACTCACGCCGTAGGGAAGGGCAATACCGGCAAGCTGCACGCCGAAATTGATGATCAATGCAGAGACGATTGCGGCGACGGCGCCCGGCACTGTCGCGCCCTTCCAGTTTAGGCCCAATGCGACGACAGGGAATAGCGAGGCGGCGAAGGTCGCCCAGCCGAAGGCGCCCAGAAGTGCTACCAGCGTTGCGTCGGCGTAGTAAGAATAAAGCGCAAAAAGTGCGGCTACGATCGCAAGAATGACCGTCACAATCCGCGCCCACATCAGTTCGTTTTCAATGTTTTTACCCCAAATAGCTTTCGGGATGTCGTGAATAATTGCCGCAGTACCAATATTAAGGAAGGCATCAGAGGTCGACATGATTGCGGCAAAGAGGCCGGCAAAGACGATGCCTGCGAGAAGCGGACTGGTGAAAACCGAGAGGAATACCGAGGCCGCATCGTCTGGCAAGCCCAGCGGAGGGATGACGCCGTCGATTACCGTAGCGCGCATAATAATCCCGATCGACACCCACAGCAGCGCAGCCAGCACATAGCCCATCACAGATAAGGGGAAGATGTGGCGATTGTCTGAAATGTTGCGATTCATCATCATCTTTGTCACCAGATGAGGCTGTCCTGCGAGGCCGAGGCCAAAGACGAAAAACCATCCTAGCGATGCCATTATGCCCGCCGAGCCCCACGGCATAATTGCCTCGGAGTCGTCTTTGAGAATAATTGAGGTGGCCTCTGTCATCCCGCCATCGAACACCGACATGGCGGTGAGTAAGATCAGAACACCGGCGACCATCATGATACCGCCCTGCACGACGTCGGTGTAAACCGAGGCGATTATGCCGCCGGTCACGCAGTAGAAAATCAACACGGTCGACGAAATCGCCACACAGGCGACAAGTCCGATGTCGGCAAACATGGCTGTGCCCGAGAGAATGGCCTGCATGACGACGGCCATCGCAAGAATCTGTGTGGCGAGATAACCCATCACACCGAGCACAATGGTTATGGCGACGAGCAAGCGGACGGCTTCGCTGCCATAGCGCGCGGCGAGAACATCGGGCAGGGAAATGCAGTTGCGTAGTTCGGCAATCATGCGGATGCGCTTAGACACCATGAAAAACCCTAGCGCATAGCCAGCCGTCGAAATGGTGATCATCCAGAAAGAGCTGACACCGATCGAATAAACCAGTCCCGGCCCACCGACGAAGCCAAACCCGCTGAGTGTCGAAGAGAAAAGGGCAAGTGAGATGACGATAGGACCGAGACCGCGTCCGGCAACAAAGAAATCGCTGGCGTCGCTCGTGCGGCGCATGGCCCAGAGCCCTGTAACCACGCAGAACACCATGTAGAGCGCAACGGCGCCGAGTATTATTTCCTGCCTATAGGCTTCCACTAGCGCGCTTCCTCAGGGGTATTGTCAGTCTCTTGCCCTTCGGCAGCAGACTCGGCGACAAGTTTTTCGAACTCTGCTTGGTCTTCATCGGTATAGATAAACTGGCGAAAACCCAAGGTGTAGATCAGCACAAGCGGAATGCCGCCAAGCCAAACGCCGTACATGGCCCACGCTGTCGGTGCGGGGAATCCCATAAAATAGGTCGTCTCGCCCGTGGCTATAAAGCTGAGATGGCTCGACACCATTTGCCATAGAATAAATAGGCTAAAAATAAGCGTCGCAATCATGTAGGCGCGCAGCCTCGGCGTGCGGTGCTTCTCACTCACGCCGAGCGTCGCGAACGCGACAATAAGCGAAAGCAGGAGCGCCTGAAAAGCATAGCCTAGCGATCCGATATGCTCGAGTCTCGCGAGCCCATCTCCGCCGATGCGCATGCCTGCAAAAATCGGATGGGCACTGCCACCGGCATTAGTGACTGGCTCGGCGGTCAAAATCAAAAAAAGAATAATAGTCATTGCTGCGCAGATCGCAGCGATCACGTAAATAAGTTGTCGGCCCATTAAGGAGGCTCCGGCTCACTGGCTAAGGAAGTGAGAATTGGTGTGTTTTTGTACCCGAATAAAAGCGAGGCGTGTTCTTTTCCTCCGGCGGGCATCGACGGCAAAGTTGCGAGCATAAAGCGGGTTCCTGTCTTAGTCTAGGAGAAGTGCCCCTTCCGTGCTTTCACGTCAGCTATCTTTTGAGAAATCCTCAGCGTCTTGACAATAAGATCCCTGTAGGTCATTTTTCGTGAGCTAAGCCAACATCGAAAGCGCGCATGAGAAACGTTTGCGTGCGCCGGTTTTAATGGGTAGCCGTTTTATAAAATCAACGAGGTGAGAGATGAAAGAGAACACACTGTTAATGCAGCCAACGAGGGCCATGCTGAAAGCAACGCCAGGTCTGCATGTCGCGCGTCAGGCCGGACTGGCAACGCTTGCGCTTTGTATGCTGTCAGGTGCTGCGTTAGCGCAGCGCGGTGCAGTGCAACCGCCCGAGCATGCAAACCAAGAGCCCGTGAATCATTTGCCTAATCCTTATGAGACGCAGCGCGACTTCGGCACTTTGCCCGACGGCCGCAACTGGGGATCGGTAAGTGCTGTGAATATCGACATCGATGGCGTACACGTATGGGCCGGCGACCGCTGTGGCTCTAATTCCTGTGCGACCTCGAGTGTCGATCCTATCGTTAAGCTCGACCCGCAGGGTAATGTGGTGCAGAGCTTCGGCGCCGATCTTATTATTTGGCCGCATGGCATGGACGTAGATCCCGACGGCAACGTGTGGGTAGTTGATGCCCGAGCCGCGAATGCGCGCGAACTCGAAGAGAACCCTGCGGCGGCTGGCAAAGGCCACACTGTCCTCAAGTTTAGCCCCAACGGCGAATTGCTGATGACACTCGGAACCGGTGGCGAAGCGGGCGATCCGCCTACTCATTTTGATTCGCCGAACGACGTGTTAGTGGCGCCAAATGGTAATATTTTTGTTGCCGACACCCACGGTGCACAGTTTCAAGACGAAGCGGGGCCTACGGCTAAAAGCCGAATTTCTATTTACGCACCCGACGGTAGCTTTATTAAATCGTTCGGTGAGTGGGGCTTCAAAGATGGCCAATTCCGCTCGCCGCATTCACTAGCGATGGATTCTCAGGGTCGACTCTTTGTTGCAGACCGCGGCAACAACCGTATTCAAATTTTCGATCAAGACGGCAATCACCAAGATACGTGGTATCAGTTCAGCCGCATCAGTGGTCTGTTTATTGATAAATCGACTGACATGCTTTACGCAATCGACTCTGAGTCTGATCCCAACTACAACCCAGGCGGCTGGCGTAAGGGTCTTCGTGTAGGTAGCGCGAAGACAGGTGAGGTTATGTATTTCATTCCCGAGCATGTTTCTGAGCGCGCCTCAGGTATGGGCGGCACCGGTTCTATGGGCGAAGGCGTGACAGTCGACAGCGACGGCGTGGTCTATGCTGGTGAAGTCGGTCCGATTCAAGGAATGACTAAGTTTATCCCGCGTCTTATTCCTTAAGCCTGATAAGCCAAGCAAACTGCGGCGTTTGTAAACTCACCGCGGAATAAAAAAGGGTCAACGACTAGTTGACCCTTTTTTTATTCTCGATTTTTTGCAGAGGGTTAGGGGGCTTCGTCGAAGCTTTGCAGTGTGAAGGAATAATTCTTCGCGTCGGTGAGCGTGAAACGGAGATTGGTGTAGGCGACCGCGCCGTTAATCTCTAACTCTGGAATGAGAAGCGTGCCTGAAAAAGCATCGAACGTAGCCATGTCTTCGAGCGTTCTGTCGATAAATAAAGTACTCGAAGGAACTAGAGTTATGACCGTGTCGGGGGAGCTTTGTGCAATGGTGAAATCCACCCAGGCTTGTCCTATAGCGCCTGCGTTCAGAGCGACAGAAAGTTTTCCTGAGCCGAATTTAGCTGAAGTAGACAGGGCGCTCATTGAGACATTCACGAAATCGGCATCAGCGATCGTGGTGCCCGTAAGAGAGAGGTAAGGGACGTCGCTAAATGACATCACGCCAGTGATATTTACCGTTCGCAGCGCGCCTATTGCGTCTACCGCCGTCATACCCGTGCCGAGTACTTTCCCGAATACAGTAAACCCGCCGTTCTGTGAATCTAGATTGGCGCTATTGTCGCCGAGATTAACGAACCATTGGCTCGTCGCACTATTTGGGTCGCCGCCGAGCTTGGCCATAGCGATGGTTCCCCGCGTGTTCGAACGGCTGAATTCATTCACAATGGCGGGCCCAACACTAATTGCAGCAATGTCGCTGCTGGCAGGATCGTAATAGAACCCTCCGCCTTGGATAACAAAATTATTTACTTTTCTATGAATAATAGTGTCTTCATAAGCGCCAGAATTAACATAAGAAAGAAAGTTAGCGACAGTAACCGGCGCGGTGTCGGCATACATCTCAAGGACAAAACTCCCAGAGTCGGTGTCGACACGGACAATGTCCGAGGCCAGGGCGCCGTGAGTTATTACCGAACTGAGCGCTACGATCGCTAAACGGCCTCGGAGCGTTGACAATGCGCTTAGGTTTGCTAATCGTTGAGAGAGCATGGAGTGTAGAATCGAGCGAAACGACATGTCTGACTTCCTTTAAAACGAGGGTAAAGAGGTGAATTGTAACTGGTGTCTCATTGATCAGCTATTGAGAAAAGAGCGTATGCTGAGTTTCAAGTAACCGGCAATCAATTGGAAGCTCACAAGGAGCACAGAGTGAAAAATCTACTCAGAGTCATTCTAGGCGGACTCTTAGGGCTTGCTATTGTCCTGCTGTTGACACTCATTCTGCCTACGCCTCAGGGACCTGACTCGGGTGATACACCGCGTTCGGGTTTCTTTGCCGAAGATGCCTCCGAGCGATTCTCCCCCGCGCAGCTCGAAAATCAGTTTCTTTTCGCCGACCTCGATGCCCAGCAGTCGGCTGTCGCCGAGGGGCGGCTGCTCGGCGAAGTAGATTCCGACTACGCGCAGTTTTTTGCGAGACTCGCAGGCGATCAACATCGAGAAACCGCTATCCGCCAGGCGCTCATTCAGGCGCATCGCGAACTCACCGACTTTCGCCTAGCGCAAAGCATGGGAGGGATCGGGGACAGGCAAAGGCGCTATGAACCAGCATCAAATTACGTTTTGTCGCGCCTAGAATCCTTGCTCAGCGACAGTGAGATTGCAGCACTTGATACTGTGATGAGGCGCAACGCGTGGGAAAAGTTTAAGCCAAGTTTCGGCGCACAAGTAACGCGATTCGCGCGTGAATCTGACCTGCGTTTCGCCGAAGGCGAGATTGACCACCTCGTCGCTATCCACTTCGACAGCAGCTATCTTCTGTTAAACCCTCATGCGCTGGGTGAGTCCTCGCAGCTAGAGCGTCTGAGCCTTCAACGTGAGGCGCTGATACTTACGCGGCGTGAATTGGCCAGAAGTCTTGCGACTACACAGCGAGCATCGGCGGATGTTTTTATCGATACACAGCTCATCGAATTAGACACGCTAGCCGCGCTATTAGAGTGATGTGTGCGCAGGCGAGCCGACAAATGCAAAACGAGGCCGCGCTGCTCCATCGATCATAACGTCTTCGAAAAACATGGCGAATGGCCGAACCCAAAGCCCCCGGGCGCCGTAAAGCGCACGGTAAAGAACCAGGGGCTCTTGCGTCTCACTGTGGTGGGTTACGTCGATCACTTCGTAATACTGACCTTTATAGTGTTGGTATTTCCCGCGCTGGATTGAGGGAATAACTACGTCTGGTTTGTTGTTGGCTGTCTGTTGATTCATTGCATTCCTTTTACTTACACGAGTCTCTGCGTAAGATTATTGCGGTCTTTGGGTGAGTGGCTGAGGCTCCTCAGGGGATTCAGTGCGGGGTCTGCGCCGATCGCTATCAAAACCCTGTGGCCCTCTCACCTCTGGTCCTCTCACCTGTGGCCCTCTCACCTCGGGCCCTCCAAAAGGTCGTCTGGTCACCTCGCTACCCATTGGTGGTCTGCCATCCCGAGGTCCCCGTCGATTGATAAACTCTACTACCTTGCGACGCTCGTCGACACTCAGCTCACTCAATATTTCGGCCGTTTGTAGGTGCGAGAGGCGCTGGTATTCATTGGCAGCGTCTCTTAATGCAGTAAATGCCACAGCGAGGGCCTCCGCATCGAAGGGGTCTGCGGTCATGAGTCTGTTTGATTCGCGCTGTGCTTTAAACATTCGAATCCGGGAAGCGCGCCCTTCCATTCCTCGCTCTTTCAACTTGGCGCGCATCTCCTCTTGGCGCTCGGGCGCGAGATCGCGAACCAGCCAGCTAATGTTCGGAGGCAACGGCCTGCCGGCGTTAGTCTCGGCGTCATTTGAGGAGTGCATTAAATAGAACCGAAAGGCGATTCCACCGATAAAGAAAAGGTTTACCGCAATAGAAATAATCAAGGCCGCGGCGAGGCCGCGGCGTCCATTCATTTTTGTCATCTGGTTTCGCCTTCTGGGGCTTCTAGCGTTTCACCTAGGCTTGTCATGTCGTTAAAGGACAGCATGACCAATTCGTCGTCCCAAGATTCGAAGCTCGGCTCGGTGGTCGCGTTAACGCCGAAATGGAAAAAATTGCCAATCACAATGCCCAAGACCAGCGGGCACAATGCGGCAAGCACTGGCTGCCATAGCGTTTGCCTTTGGGGGCTGACCCAGTCTATTAGGGCGTCAATACCCTGTGTGAGTCCGCTGGGAAAAGAGGGCGCGCCTGCAACAGTCCGCTGGGATTGAGGCGGCAGCGGCTGGTTTAAAACGCGCGCTTCAACGCGGCTGTAAATCGCACTGTCTATTTTTTTGCTCGCCGCGCGAGCGAACAAAGCATCGAGTTCTTCGTCTGAGACTGGTGCCACTAATGTTAACTCCTCATTGCTCATACAGATTAGCCTCCAATTGTAGGCGCAGATTGCGTTTAGCCCTTGCCATTAGAGACTCCAATGCTCTGACCGATAATCCGGCGATAGTCGCCGCCTCTTTGTTTGAGAAACCTTGAAAATGACAAAGTAACAGGGCGCTGCGCTGGGACTCTGGTAGGTTTGTCATAGCCGCGTTCAGGGCGCCTAGCGCGGCATCTTCCTCTATCGCTTGCTGCGAAGACGGCTCTAGCTTTGCGAGCTCGGCCAACGCGCCGCGAAGCGAACTGTTAGCGGGCGCGCTGTCCTGTGAGCCGGATGCGTCTGACTCGCTATCGAACTCTTTGTCAAAATTACCACTGAGTAAAACCCGCTGCTGTTTTCTCAATAAATCGATACATAGGTTGTGCGCGATGCGGTGAAGCCATGTGCTCAGTTTCGCTTTGGCAGGATCCCATTTGCTCGCATTAGTCCAAAGGCGCAGAAACGTCTCTTGCGCAATATCCTCGATGTCTCGTGCGTTGCCGAGCAGCCTCAGGGCATAACGCGTTACTGCGGGCAGATGCGCGCGCACCAGTGCTTCATAGGCGCGCCGATCGCCTTCAGCCACTGCTGCCATCAGCTCTTCATCATTCATTGCGTATCGGTCTGTTTGGCTAAAACTGGGCTAATTTTGAGTCCGGCGCCATAGAGGCGCCGCACGTGTGTCGCGATTTAGCGAGGCTTGTGAACGTTACCCCGCGGACCGCCGCGTTTCGCAAGTTCCTCTTTAGTCAGCGCACCATTGTTGTCAGCATCGAGCTCTAGAAAAGTCGCCTCCAACAGCTCGTCTGCGGTGACTACCTGATCGCCATTAGCATCTGCTGCAACGAAACGCGCTTCGAGCATTTCCTGCATCATAGCATGGCGCTCTGCCATCTTTTCGCTGCGCGCCGCGCGCCTGTCTTCCCGTGTCGCCTGCTGCTCGGCGCTAGGCTGAGGACGGTTTTCGCTGCGCTCCTCGCGCTTTTCGGCCGAGTGCCTTGGCCCTCGATTTTGATGGCGGGGTGGTTGGGCGTTAAGGAACTCATCGAGTGTTAAGACACCGTTGGCATCGCTATCTAGGCGATCGATCATTGATGCTTCGCGCGACGAGAATTCGTCAAAACTAATATTGCCATCGCCATTCGCGTCTAGCGCATCGAATGCCGCAGGCCCGGTTGCGTGCGATCTGTCTTGAGCATAAAGCGCGGGGACGCTGAAAAATGCGAGGGCGAGAGTAAGGCCAATCGTCTTCGATGGCGATAGGGCGAAACTTTTTTCTGCTTGTTGATCTGTGTCCTTAATCATCATAATGCTCCAGTGAGAATAGAAAGTGTGAAAGCGCCTTCGAAACCCTCTACGCAGTAACGCACCTAATCCGTCGGAACTGTTTTATACTCTGAGTCAAACGACTGTCATAAACTACTGTGTAAACTCGCTACCATGAAATCATTAAAAGTAGATCGTAGAACATTTGTGCAAAGCGGTGCTGCAGGATTCGCGGTTTTTGCAGCCGGCGGCCTCAATGCACAAGCTAATTTCACCGGAGTAAGCGGTTCGGCAGCAGAGGGCAGTGAGCTGCTTGCTGCTATTGCGCGCCTCAATGAGCTTGGGCCACTGCTGCCACCCGATGAGAACGGAGTGCGTTTACCTGCCGGCTTTCGGTCCCGCATTGTTGCTCGTAGCGGTCAGGCACCAAGCAATAACTCCCGTGTCGTGTGGCACCCAGCCCCCGACGGTGGTGCGGTGTTCGCGAGCGCCGATGGCGGCTGGGTGTATGCCTCGAACAGCGAGCTGCGCAACGCACAAGGGGGTGTTCGCGCGCTGCGGTTTGATTCATCTGGAACGGTAGTCGACTGCTATAGCATTCTAGAGAACACGACCTCTAACTGCGCCGGTGGCGCGACACCGTGGGGCACATGGCTTTCCTGTGAGGAGCATGAACAGGGGCTCGTGTTCGAATGCGATCCGCAGCAAGCGGGCAACGGCGCGGCGCGGCCACTGCTCGGGCGTTTCGAGCATGAAGCGGTGGCGGTTGATCTTATCAATGATCAGCTTTATCTGACCGAGGATCAGCGCGACGGCGGCTTCTATCGCTTCACCGCGACGCGCGGCCTGCCTGATTTAAGTGCGGGCCAGCTCGAGATCGCATCTGTTGTTCAACGCGGAGAGCGCCATATTGTCGAATGGCTTTCCGTGCCCGATCCGCTCGCCAGCACCACGGCGACGCGTTATCAAGTTGCAGGTTCACACGCCTTTCGCGGCGGTGAAGGCATCGCTTTCCACGACGGAACGATCTACTTCACGACGAAGCGCGACAATCGAGTCTGGTCTTATGATATCGCCTCAAGCGAGCTAAGCATCATCTATGATATCGACACTTCAGACGATCCCCTCTTAGCCGGAGTCGACAATGTGACAGTGACCCCGCGCGGCGACGTGCTAGTCGCTGAGGACGGGGGTGATATGCAGCTCGTGGTTCTTGCGCCTTCGCAAGATGGCGAGCAATTCGATGTCATCCCGCTGCTGCAAGTAGTGGGACACGAAGCATCCGAGATCACCGGCCCGGCATTCGACCCGAGCTATACGCGGCTCTATTTTAGTTCGCAGCGCGGTGCTGAGGGTAGCAACGAGTCTGGCGTGACATTCGAAATCAGCAAAGCGTAGATGAAATTAAACCCGACCACCCATAAACATGCTCTGGCGTTTATTATCGTCGTGGTGCTTCTAGATGCTATTGGTTTCGGTATTATCCTGCCGGTTACACCGCAGCTGATTATCGATTTGGCGGGTGTCGATTTGTCGAATGCGTCGCAGCTGGGCGGCTACCTCATGTTTGCCTATGCGCTGATGCAATTTTTCGCAGCGCCGATTCTCGGCAATTTGGGGGATAGGTTTGGGCGCCGGCCGATCATTCTTTATTCCCTGATCGTCTTGGCTATTGGCTATGCAATGATGGCGTTCGCGCCGACGTTGCTCTGGCTGTTCGCCGCACGCATGGTTGCAGGCGCCGCAAGTTCGACATTCTCGCTCGCCTACGCCTATATCACTGACATCACCCCCGAAGAGAAACGTGCACAGCGTTTCGGCATGGTAGGAGCAGCCTTCGGTGGCGGCTTTATATTGGGGCCAGTTATTGGTGGTCTCTTGGGGGAATATGGCGCCAGACTCCCTTTCATCGTCGCAGCGGTTTTGGCAGCGCTTAATGTGGTCTACGGCTATTTAGTGTTAGGCGAATCGCTGTCTGAGGAGAATAGGCGTCCGTTCGAAATACGACGGGCCAACCCGATGGGTGCCTTATTAGCGCTGCGCAAATACCCGCTGGTTTCGGGTCTTGCACTTGCCTATTTTCTCTACATGCTAGGTCATCTTTCACTGCCTTCGACGTGGACCTACTACACGATGGAGAAGTTCGCTTGGTCGGAGTGGCAGGTTGGCCTGTCTTTAGGGTATGCGGGCGTCTTTATGATTATCGTGCAGGCGTTTTTAATTCGATGGGCGATTCCAAACCTTGGCGCCTATAAAGCCGGTCTCATCGGATTGCTAACGATGACCATAGGGTTTAGTGGCTATGCGCTGTCCACCGAAAGCTGGCAGCTCTATGTGTGGCTTGCCTTAGCGGCACTGTCTGGCTTTGTGTCTCCTGCTTTCCAGTCGATTATGACCAGTCAGGTTCCTGCCAATGCGCAGGGAGAGTTACAGGGCGCGCTGAGTAGTCTAAATAGCGTCACGTCGATTATCGGCCCGTTGCTAATGACTAAACTGTTTTCGACTTACACCGGCGTCGATGCCAGCTATTACTTGCCGGGTGCACCGTTTCTCGCCGCAGCGCTGCTGACTCTCGCAAGCCTTATTTTATTTGTCCCGCTGGTTCGTCATTTCGGGCTAACCACGTTAGGTCGGCGGGCTGCACCCGCGCCAAGCTAACTCCTCCGATGGGTGTGGATTCCAATGGTTGAGCTGTGTTCGTCGGCGCGGCTGACCCGGCATGCACGCCAGCGGTTTTGAGAGGGCATCGCGCTTGACAGTTTTGGGGCGTGATGGTTATATCGACGCCATCCATTCGACATATATTTGGGTCTAAAAACTAATTAAAACAACAAGGGATGAACTATGAAGATTCAATGGCTGCTTCCTGCAATAGCCGCGCTCGCCGTGGGTTGTTCTCCAACCGATACTGCCTCGACGGACGCCGGCTCGAATGCGACCATGGCTGTGGCCGCAGGCCACGATATTCCGCGAACCCCAGCCGGTAAACCAGACTTCAATGGTATCTGGCAGGTGCTCATGAATGCGAACGACAACTTAGAGCCAGCGCCACCTAAGGCTGCTTATCAGCTCGTGCCAGGTGATTTTGTGCCAGTGCCTGCGCCTGAAGTCGTCGCGATGGGCGCTGTTGGCGCTGTCCCTGCGAGCTACGGCGTAGTCGAAGGCGGAACGATCCCCTACAAGCCTGAGGCGCTCGCTCGCCGCGATGAGAACGCCGCTAACTGGCTCGCCAACGACCCCGAGTTGAAGTGTTATATGCCGGGTGTTCCGCGCGCTAACTATATGCCGCATCCTTTCCAAATTTTCCAAAGCGAGAGTGCCTTCTTCATCGCATACTCTTTCGCCGGTGCGGTGCGCAACGTATTTCTCTCAGATCCGGGTGAAGCGCCACTGGATTCATGGATGGGGCAATCGCATGGTTATTGGGATGGCGATACCTGGGTTGTCGAAGTTTCTGGCCTCGACGATCGCACATGGTTCGACCGCGCAGGTAACTACCACAGCTACCAGCTCAAGGTTACAGAGCGTTACACGCTCGTTAGCGAGAACGTCATAGAATACGAGGCCACAATGGAAGATCCGCAGGTGTTTGAGCGTCCTTGGACTATTAAAATGCCTATCTATCGAAGGCTTGAAGAGGGCTATGAATTACCCCAGTTCAAGTGTGTCGAATTTGTCGAAGAGATGATGTACGGAAAATACAGGAAAGGTCGCGAGTCTGAACTTGGATTTTAAGACCCACTAGCCTCAAGGAAAGAGCGCCTCAAATCGGGTGCTCTCAGGGCTGAAAATAGATAGTTACCGATGCCTTGCTTAGATGCGCGAAAGCGTTAGAATAGGGCGAACACTAATGATTTTAAGACTGGCGAGTTAACACTCACTGGGTTCTAGATTTACCATAGGGTTATACATATGAAAATTAAACTACTGGCTCTTGCCGCTGTAACCGCTTTTGGCGTTGCTGCAATCAAAACTCCTGCGGTTGCTCACCATGCCTTCTCAGCAGAATTCGACGCTAACCTGCCGGTACGACTCGGCGGACCTATCACCCGCGTTGAGTGGATTAACCCACATACTTGGATTCACCTCGACAACAACGACCCTGAAGCGACTCGCGATCCGGGCCCTTGGATGGTTGAGGGCGGCACGCCAAATACGCTTCTGCGTCGCGGCATTAACCGCAACTCGCTCGTTTTAGGCACCGATATTGTCGTTACGGGTTATCAGTCGAAAGATCGCCTCTGCGAGCCAACTTGCCGCGCGAATGGCCGTGACATCACATTCCCTGACGGTCGCAAACTCTTTATGGGCTCTTCAGGTACTGGCGCACCACGCGATGGTTCAGACCAGGCTGAGCAGTAATATTTGAGCGAAGGTCGCTCATAAAGAAAAACCCACGCAGAGAAATCGGCGTGGGTTTTTTATGCCTCTAGTTAAAAGAGTTAAAAGGTCAGGCGACGTTCAAAGGCGCAGATAGTTAATGCCACGTGTTTATCTCTTTTAAGGTGCAGTAACGGCGTTGATAGTACGCTCGTAGTCGCCACCATCTCTGAATACCGTCGACGCATAGAAATAGCCGGCTGCGTTAAGGGTAACAGTGACTTCGCGGCCACTGCGGTTTTCCCAGAACCAACCATGAATCCCTGCAAAGGGCGCATGGAAAGAACCTGTCTGTGCGATTCCGTTGTCCTGTTTGAAGCTTTGCACCCCTGCCTCGCCAATCCCTGCCGGTTCTGCGTGCATGTCGTAATACACGACGCCTGTCGACTGCCAGTCGAATACCATCGGCGCATCAAAGTCTAAATGGTATTTGTACTCTACCGATTGAAATGGCTCGAGAGTGAACTCCACAGTATCTTGCCTATAGCCTTCGACCTGTTCCTCTAAAGGGTTTTCGCCATTGGCTAGCGCGGTGAGCCCAAGCAGTGCGCCTGTGCCTAAGGGGTCGCTGCCGTATTCTGCGGGGAGGATTGCCGCAACAAAGACCAAAGCTGCGACGACTATTGCTGCCAGTGTAGCGGTAATGATGCTGCGCGGGGCATAGGTGGTTGCGCCGCTAGTGGGTTGTTCTTGCGTATTCATTGGGTCTCCTCGACATAGATCGCGGTTTGGATAGGGGGTGTCACGACTTCGGCTCGGTCCCGGTAGTATCGAACCTCACCTAAAGTGAATCACGCTGCCAAAAAATAGCCGCTTAGTTGATAGCAGGTAAGTAAAAAGCCGCCTGCCATTAGCGCCGTGTTTGTGGCAAACGCATAGCGCAAATAGCTTTGTGTTGTTCGCCAGAGTGTGAGCGCAATAAACACAGCAGATAGTGCTAAGACCTGACCGATTTCGACGCCGACATTAAAGCTGATGATGTTGGTAACCAGGCCATTTTCGGAAAGCGCAAACTCCTGAAGCTTTGTCGCAAGCCCCAGGCCGTGGAAAAGGCCAAAGACGAAAACGGCGAGCCTAGCATCAATGGTAAAGCCCAGCAGGCGTTCGAACCCACCGAGGTTCTCGAACGCCTTATAAACGATTGATAATCCGATTATCGCGTCGATAAGATAGGCATTCACCTGCAGGCCACCCAGCACGCCAACGAGAAGCGTAATACTATGTCCTACAGCAAACAGGGTAACGTATTTGATCACGTCAACCGGCCTGTAGAGGAAGAATATGACGCCGACTAAAAACAGCAGATGGTCGTAACCCGTCACCATGTGTTTCGCGCCGAGATAGATAAAAGGGCCTATTGCCGGACCCTCTATTGAAGCGACGAAACTCGCGTCGCCGCCTTCGATAGAATGAGCAAACGCAAAGTTCGTGGCGAAGGCTGCCGCCAACCCAATCACATACCGCGGCAGCAGGCTGCTGCGCAGGGAATTTACAAGTCGTTCCGGTGTCTCAACGAGCAACATGTCTCTCCGATTTTATTGGCCGGCTACTGCAGCGCTCAGCGCAGAAAGTAGCGAGCCTAGTCCGACTCGGCAAAGCGGCTAACAATGTCTGGATTGTAAGCTTGATGACACGCCGAGCAAACGCTATAGAGCTGCGCACCCGCCTGAAAAAACTCCTCTTCGTCTTGCGCTGCGGCGGCGTTCATTGCGCGCAAACCAGCATCGCTTAAACCCTGCGAATAGATCATCCACGCGTCGCTGTCCTCTGCTCTGCCGGGCAGGGCGAGCATGTTGCCAGCCTCGACCACTATGGCTGCCTGTGCGCGAACATACGCCCAGCCGGCGTCAGTAGTTGGGTAGAGCTCTTCGTAGCCTGAGGCATCGAGCACCCAGCCGCCGGAATCCCAGAGGATATCTGACGCGGGTTCTATAATGAGAGCCATTAACTCTTGATTGGTAAGCGTCGTGTTGTAAATAGCCGCGGTGTCATCGACGAGCGGTGTTTCCTCGGGCGCAGAACAGGCGGCTATGCCTACTATCAGGGAAAGCGACAAAAATGTCTTGGTGAGGGTGGCGATGTGGCGCGATGCATTCATAATTTGTACCTGTTAGTCTTCAGTAGCAAAAGCGGCGTATAGAGTGTTTAGTCTGCCCTAAATCGCTAAATGCTGCCATAAACAAATCGAATAGACGTGCGCTGATTTCATCAAAGAGACCGCCTTATTAGATACAGAAAGAGGGAATATCATTGTCACACTTGATGAGTAAACAGAAGAAGATAGCGCTAATGGTTGCGCGTCGAGCGCCCCTGCTGGCAATGCTCCTGCTGCTGTGTTCTGTCGTCGCACGCGGCGAAGTCTTCGTTACCTCAATCCCCGATGGTGGCCTGCAGCCGCGACTCGTTACAGCAGCCGATGGCGGCGTGCATCTTCTCTATTTTAAGAAACGCCTAAGCGCCCCGAGCGCGCGCGAGGGGAACCTTTACTACCGAGAGTATTTACGTGAGGAACGCCGTTTTGGCCTCCCGATAAAGGTCTCTAGCACTGCCTTTAACCTGCAAACCTTCGCTATCGCACGAGCGTCGATGGCAATTGATGGAGAAGGGCGAGCGCATGTGATCTGGTATCTGCCACGCGAAAATCGTTATCTCTATGCCCGCTCCGATGTACAGCGCTTGCAATTCGAGGAGCAGCGCTCGCTAGTTTCTGCATATATTGAAGGGGTCGACGCTGCCGCTGACGTTGCCGCGGAAGGAAATCAAGTGGCGATAGTTTGGGGTGCAGGCGCATTAAGTGCAGAGCAAGAGAGAACGGTGTATGCACGTTTTTCTGACGATGGCGGTGAGAGTTTTGGTGCCGAGCAACGTGTTGGTAACAAAGATTTAGGGGCGTGCGCCTGTTGTTCTCTGGCAGCCGAATTCGACCCGCAAGGGCGATTGTCGATTGCCTACCGGTCGGCAATCGACGGAGTGGGTCGCCATATGCAATGGCTTACGCTGCACGCCGAAACCCCAAGCCTTGCCACGGCGAATGAGGCGCTTCGAGGTGACTATTCGCCTCTGCAGCCGCTGCAGGAATGGGAGATGAGTTCATGCCCTCTGAGCACTAATGATTTCGCGCTCGATACGAATGGCGAGCCTTGGGTAGCATTTGAGACGGCTGCGAGGATTATTCGCCTCAAGGCGAATGGGACTGCCGCAGCTGTGCAGGAACCCGCGACACAGACTAGGCAGAAGAACCCCAGCATTGCGGTTGCAGCCAATGGCGACGTACTCACTGCGTGGGGTGAGGCAATTAGTCACAGCAAAGGTGGTGCGCTGCGAGCGCAACTCGAGGACGCAAACGGCGTAATTATCGAATGGGAACTCGGCACTGAAATCACGCTGCCTAATTTCAGTTTTCCTGCCGCCGCAGCGATTGGGGGCAACGATTTTTTACTGCTTTGGTAGCTTTTTTGGATAGCTTTTTGGGTGGCTTCTTGTTGGGTAGGGGGCACAGCCTGCCAGCAACCATTTTGAGAACGAGTTTTTTCTAATAAGAGCCTCGGCAAACGCCTAGTCGAGGCGCCTATCCCAGTGTTTGAATCGCGTGCGGCAATACTGCTCTAGCTGTTCGTAGGTGCTAAAGAACATTTCGCTGCCCTCGGGGATCGACTCGTCTAGTTCGCAAAAGTCATTGCTGTAATCACGGCACACCGCGGGTCTCTTGTCATAAATTCCACAGAACCCGCCCGTTTGCAAATGAGCGCAGCGCGTTTCGATATGAAGAAACCAGCCGTCGGAGTCTTTGAACAGATTGATTCCCTCATGCGCCACCTGCCAGAGCAAATGATCGAAGTCGCTTTTGCTACGCGGAGTGGGTACCTGCTGGTTTATCGAGTTACAACAAATCGAACGGGTACAGCGTCCACATTTATTATCAACGCCTATGCCAACGGGTTCAGGTGTCGGCATAAGATCTACGACGGGGACTCTGCTCTTTATTGTTTTGTGGACCATCGACTCTTAAGCACTCTGCTAGTTTTCAGGAAAGAATTCTAGCATTTCCGACGCGCCAATAAACCATCTGCTTCTCTGTCGTTTGCGTGTCGATCGTTAGTCCTCGCTGTCTTTATTCTTGAGCATGACTCTGAGTTCAATGCGTTTCATTTCGCGGAGCATTTCAAATTTGAGCATTTGCTCGAATGCGATGACTTTTACCACAGTGAAAATAAACATGCAGGCGATTAACCCGAGCGCCCAGTCAAGTGAGGAGTCGACACTTGTAGAGGCGAGATAACCTGTCAGACAGTAAATGAATACGGCAAGAGTAACTGCGCTGAGTCCATAGATGTAATAGGTAATCCAAGCTTGCCGGCCATGGATGCTTGCCTTCAGCAGATCAAAGTAGCCTTCGCCGCGGTCTATCACTTCAATTTCTTTCTGCAGTTTCGAATCGTGTTCTGCGAGTGTTTCACGGATTCTTTGGTCGAGTGAGTCGAGGTTTTTCATAGGCAGTACTCCAAGTGAGTTTAGTAATACTTTGCACCTCGAGAGGAAAATAATATTGATCGCAGGCAAACTTCTCAGGAATAGGGATTGTTCGAGGGGCAGTGGCTGGGCCAATCCCCTTGAAATTTGGGGTTTATGAGTAAAGCAAGCCAGTGCATATTGCCTAATAGGGCTAGGTGGTTTAGCTTCAAGCTTCGACTTTAACTTAGTAGGAGACGCCGTTATTAGCGTCTAACGCATCGCTGAGTCTGGTTAAAGCGAATAATAAGAGAGGACTTACTATGAACGCTCCAGCAAAACCCCGCTCCGCCGCACCCACTCCATTTGCGTCATCGCCGTTAGCCTTGGCAGCTTTATGGATAGGTCTTTTGTTGCCCGCAAGCATTCTCGCGCAAGATTATGAACCACCGCGCACACAATCGGGAAAGCCGGACCTGCAGGGTTATTGGAGCAATGCATCGCTCACTCAACTTCAAAGGAATGCGAATTATGAGAACCTCGTCATTCCTGCGAGTGAGATTGAGGATTTCACTCGGAATAATCACCAAAATGTGCGGCAGGCAACAGATGATGGTTTGGTTCAAGGCGAGCTTCTCGACGGTTCCGATCTCGGCAAAGGGCGTGGCTACAATGCGTTTTGGGTCGATCCTGGCACGCGCTATGGCATCGTAAAAGGCGAAGCGCGTACCTCTTGGATTGTCGAGCCTGAAGATGGTCGAATTCCCTTTTCGGATGCGGGTAATGACCTGCGTAGAGTTAATCGTGCTAAGTTTTCAGGCAATGACGGACCCGAGGGGCGCGCATTGGGTGAGCGCTGCATTATCGGCTTTGGCAGCACCGGTGGCCCTCCAATGAACAATGTTCTCTACAACAATATGTACCAAATTGTTCAGACCGATGACTATGTGATGATACTCGTCGAAATGGTCAATGATGCGCGAATTATTCCAATCAGTGACGAACACCGGCCCTCAGAGCATAAGCGTTGGCTTGGCGACTCCATTGGTCGTTGGGAAGGCGACACGCTTGTCGTAGAAACTATCAATTTGCATCCGCAACAAGCGCCGCGTAATGCTGCTCCGCTGTCTTCCGAAGGAAAAATTATCGAGCGCTTTAGTCGGTATTCAGATGAGCAGATCCTGTATACGTTCGAGGTCTCAGACCCTATTTATTACACGCAGAATTGGCGCGGCGAAATGAGCCTTAACGCGTCGGAGAATAGACTTTATGAGTATGCGTGTCACGAGGGTAACTACGGGCTGCCCGGCATTCTCGCTGGCGCAAGAAGAGAGGACGCCGACGCAGCTGCGAAGGAGTAGGTTTAGTCTCCATCCCAGAATTGTGTCATCTCCATAAACATGAATGAAGCAGACCAGGTGATAAGGGAGAGGCCAGTGATGGCCTCGACGCCAGCGAGGAAGCGGAGGCTTCCTTGCGGAGCGATGTCGCCGTAACCCACGGTCGTGTAATTGGTAAAAGAGAAGTAGATACTGTCGACAAGGCTGCCGTCGAAACTTCCTGCTAAATCCCCGAAGCCGCCGGCTCTCACCATGAGGTAGAAGGCGAGACCGAAAAGGCAGATCTCGATTATATGCGCGCAGATGGTGCCAAAGACACCAATCAGCACACGGAGGCGGTGTTTGATTCGTAACCTAGGAATCAAAACCGACAGCAAACGCAGCATTTCATAATGAATGACCACGGCAATTGCGACGAGTGAGATATTTATCGCGAGAGCTGCAATCATGAGGCGGAATCAACCATTATTATCACTCTTAGGTTAGATGCGTGCGATTCTCTGAATGATCTCGTCCAAAGAGTGGAGCATACTATAGCGGAGTATCGGTGTAATCCTGCGCTTTTCCGCGTTTTCTACACCGCTCTGGTCAGGGGCAATGTTATGGCGATATCACCCAGCAGTTACGCACTAGTCTACCTTCATAGAGTACGAAGCGCCTTAGTCTCACCCGCGCTTTTATATTGCCTCACTCTCACGATCTCTCTGCTACTGGCGTCGTCGGAAGTTGCCGCGCAAGGCCCCCAGATAGAGGATGCCGCGTCTTCAGATTCTGCGGTTTCGTATGCTGCACAAATACAAGAATTTGAGTTCGAATTTGGTCCACTAGATAGACGTCTACTTGAGCCTTTAGCGGGACTCGCTGAGTTACAGTTTGAGCGTGGTGATTTCGACGCTGCTGCAGCGACCTTGCGGAGGCAGTTACAAATCACTCGGAATACGTTTGGCTTCGAAGATTCGCGCTTATTGCCCTTAGTGGACTCGCTCGTGCAGGCCGAGATTGCCCGATCAGATTGGCAGCAGGTTGCAGATTATCTTGACCTTCGCAGTCAGATTTTTATCGGCTCTTTTGATGAATCACGGGCCCTCGAAGAGGATAAAGAGTTACTCGATTTAGAGGGTGTTGCTGCGCGCATGGAGTTGGCGAATGCACTAAGCCTCCAGTCCGGATGGCTTATGCAACAAGTTGCGCTCACGCCAACGCGAGACGCGATCGACAGCTTCTTCGATGCGCGAGAATTAGACGAGCGGATATTCGATCTTTCAGAAGACGTTATCGAACGCCTCGAGTCTCTCCCGCGCGAGAACGGTTCGGCCGCAGAGTTTTTGCTACTCACTCAATGGCTACCGTTCATGTACCGTCAGTCGGTTAACGATTATAGCCTCGTGCAATTGCTCAATGCGCAGAGTGGCTTTTCGTATGACACTATCGATTACTTAATACGCAGAGAGGGAGGTGCTATTAACAAGCTCAGCTCGCCCGGATTCTCTGCGCGTTCGATATCGGGTCCGAATAATAGGATTCCAATGCTAGAAAAAGGCGATCCAATCGGCGTTGGCTATCTTCGCGATGGCTATTTCGGTGTTAGAGAAATGGATATTCGGCTGAGCGATTTTCTTGAACGGCAACTGACAGCTGGCGCCAGCGATAGCGACCTTGCATCCACACGGCAAGCTCTCGCGGCGGCCAAAATATATCGGGGAGATTATCTGCTTCTGCAGAATAGAGGTTCGGGCATGCGCGAATATCGCGAAGCATACCAGCTGCTGCTCGAATCGGGAGTCGATGCGGTTGAGGTCGACGGCTATTTCGCCCGACCAGCGCTCATTCCCGCGACTCAACTGCGGCTGACGTTTGATGCGCTTAAGGCAGACAAATCAGAGAGCGAATGCCTTCCAAGCTTTACCGCGCTAAGTGATCGACTAGCCGCGCTTGCGGCACCTTCGAATGACGCCTCTGCCTGGGCCATTGAGCTGCCGCACGCCGAAATCACGGCGCGATTTGGAGTGTCGCGCAGGGGGAAAGCGACTGGAGTAAAAATCGACGAGGTCGGCGCAGAGGATGCTGGATTGCGCAGGGCCGTAAACCGCGCGATGAAAGACCTGCAATTTAGGCCGGCGATTGCCAGCGGTCGCTCGCAGCGGCTTCGCGATCAGTGTCTGCTTTTTCGCATCCCTGTGCTCGACTGATGATAAGTTGGCAGGGGCAAACCACCTTGTTAGACTCGCTCGCCTAATGATCGAACTCATCCACGTACAGAAAAGTTTTGATGGCGGCGCGAGCTACGCCGTTGCTGATACATGCCTAACCATCCCGAGAGGAGAGTTGCTCGCCTTAATAGGTGAGTCAGGCAGCGGTAAAACTACGACGCTAAAAATGATCAATCGGCTCGAAGAGCCAACCTCTGGGCAGGTTCTCGTCGCGGGTCGCGATGTGTTGGAGCAAAACCTTCAGGAACTGCGCCGAAATATTGGCTATGTGTTTCAGGGTGCCGGCCTCTTCCCCCACCATAATGTGGCACGTAATGTGGCTGCCGTGCCGGAGCTACTCGGCTGGTCTAAGGAATTAATCGAGGCACGCAGCAGAGAAGTCTGCGACCTTGTTGGCCTGCCCTTCGACGACTATGCGCGGCGGATTCCTGCGGAGCTATCTGGTGGACAACAGCAGCGTGTCGGCGTCGCGCGTGCGCTTGCGGCGCGTCCCGATGTGCTGCTTATGGATGAGCCTTTCGGCGCTCTCGACCCGATTACGCGAGCAGGTCTGCAAGAGGAGTTTCGCCGCATTCAGCAAGAGCTCGACCTGACCGTTGTGCTGGTAACCCATGACATGACCGAGGCGATGCTGATGGCTGACCGCATCGCGGTGATGCAAGGCGGCGAGCTGTTGCAAGTTGGCACAGCAAGCGAACTACTTAATCATCCTACCCACGACTATGTTACTCAGTTGATGGAAATGCCGCGCCGCCGCGCAGAGCGCCTCGAACGGCTTATGCGAGCGGCGGAGTGATAGCATGAGCCCCGTGTTACGCGAGCAGTTGCTGCTTCTACCAGAATACCTGCAGGGTCATCTCGCATTGACCTTCGCCGCGCTTGGCGCGGGTATCGCGATGAGCGTGCCGCTCGGGATTGTCGCGTCGCGTTCGCCACGTATTCGTCATCCGCTTCTTGCCACGGTTAGCCTTATTCAAACTGTCCCCGGCCTCGCAATCCTTGCTCTGGTTGTTGCGATGCTAGGCGGTCAGATCGGCTTTTTGCCGGCGTTTATCGCCCTCACGCTATATTCGATGCTGCCTATTATGCGCAACACGGTGAGCGGCCTCGAGGGCGTCCCGGCAGAGGTGGTCGAGGCCGCACGCGGCATTGGTCTCGCCCCGCGGCAGCGTTTATGGAAGGTCGAACTGCCGCTCGCGCTGCCGGTTATCGTTGCGGGCATTCGCACTGCCGCGGTGTGGACTGTTGGCATGGCGACATTGTCTACATTGGTCGGTGCGAGCAGTTTCGGTAATTACATTTTCATTGGTATTCAGACACGTAATCTCACCGCGGTAACCGTTGGTAGCCTAGCCGCCGCGGCGCTGGCGATTTTACTGGACACCCTTATTGGCAGCCTGCAATGGATTGCCGAACGCCGCGCGATTGGTGTTGGCCTGCGTGAATTACGTCGGGCGATAGTGCTCGCAGTGACTCTCTCGCTCGCCTTTGCGATGGCTTTGGTTTTTACCCTTAAGCCTGCGCCGAAGCCGGATTTTATCGTTGGCGGCAAGCCGTTTACCGAACAGTATATTCTGGCAAGCCTCTTGGCCGAACGATTGACGGCCGAAGGCTTTCTGGTCGAGCAGAATATAGGCATGGGGTCGGATGTTATTTTCAATGCCATTGGCTCAGGGACGGTCGATCTTTATGTCGAATATTCTGGCACTATTTGGGGCAGTTTCATGCGCCGTGAGGGGAACCCCGGGCGAGCAGAAATTACTGAAATCACCCAAACCTTTGTGCGCGAACGCGGATTGAATCCGGTCGGTCTCGCCGGGTTTCAGAATCGCTACGCTTTAGCGATGCGCCGAGAGCGGGCAGAGGAGCTTGGGGTTGTGAGTGTGCAAGACCTAGCGCCCTTGGCATCAATGCTAAGCGCTGGCGGGGATCTGGAGTTTTTCGGGCGTTCGGAGTGGAAGCGTCTGCAAAGCCTCTATGACTTAGATTTTGCGCAGGAACTCACCTTCGACGCCGCACTGATGTACACCGCGGTAGAGGCGGGGCAGGTCGATGTGATTAGCGCGTATTCAACCGACGGCAGAGTTGCCGCTTACGATCTGGTGCTGTTGGAAGACCCGCGGCAGGCGCTTTTGTCATACGACGCCATGTTATTAGCCTCGAGCGCTGCGGCGCAGGATCCGCGTTTCACCGCAGCACTCGCGCCGGTGCTCGGGGCAATTAGTGATGAGGCGATGCGCGAGGCGAATAAGATGGTTGATGTTGAGGGGCGTTCGGTGTCCGAGGCGACTGCCTATCTGCAAGCGATTATTAACAAACCGCGATGAACCTCGATGAACTTGTACTAGCCCGACTCCGAAGTAGTCCGAAGTAGCCCAACACAGTCGGGGGCAGCGCTAGAGAGATCTCTTTCGCGCCAGGTTATGCTTGCGCACATCCCTTGTTTGACGTCTGCTTATCTGATCAGACACTTTTGTTTGAGACGTCTCCGTCCAGCTTTGTCCTTTTAGCCCCGTCGCCGAGTCTACTCGGCGTGCAGCGCAAGCCAAGCGCGCATCATATTGGTGATGACATCAGGTTTGTCGTGGTGAGGCCAATGACCGGCGCCCGGCACGGTTACCAGTGTCCAGTCTTGGTCGAGTTCGTCCCATGTGTCGTTCAATGAGTCTGGCAGCAGCGCCGTATCGTTCATTCCATGAAACTGGAGCACCGGCATCTGAATGCGCGGCAAATCCACAAACGTGCCCGATGTGTAGGGCTCGCGTGGAAAATTCGCGCGATAGTAATTCATCATCGCGTCGGCGCTCGAGCGTTCGAATGCCTCGAGGTAAATCGGCTGCAAAATCTCATCGCCTCGCGACAGCGCCATCGCTAAACCCTGCGCCGAGATAGATTCATGACTGTTCGGGCGTTGAAAGTTGCGCGCATAGGTGGAGTTTTTGTGCTGGTCTTCCATTTTCGCAAGTTCGCGGGCGAATCCCTTTAGATGGGGCAAGTTCATGATCACCAGATGACTTGTCATCTCGGGGCGCCAACCAGCAAAACTCCACGCGATACCACCACCCCAATCGTGGCCGACGATAATTGCGCTTTCCTGCCCCTCGTTGCGGATTACCGAAGCCACATCTTCGATGAGTACGTGCATGTCATAGTTTTCGACGCCGGCAGGTTTGTCGCTTAGGTTATAGCCCCGAGTGTCCATCGCGGCAACCGTGTAGTCCGATGACAGCCCCTGCATCTGATGCCGCCACGAGAACCAGAAATCGGGGAAGCCATGAATGAAGACCATGAGAGGCCCCGAGCCCATTTTCGCGTAGTGGATTTTCGTGCCATCGTTGTCGGCGTAAACATGCTCCACTTCGCTGCGAATATCTTGTGCCGGTGCAAGCGGTGACAGCAG
>ERZ891134.604-NODE-604-length-28610-cov-8.538610_pt1 | contig 28610 bp, 28 predicted proteins | sample MGYA00520888_ERZ891134 | MGnify/ENA primary metagenome ERZ891134 (study PRJEB32303, sample SAMEA104408692) | aquatic metagenome | biome: Brackish water; feature: Coastal; material: water | place: Baltic Sea | collected 2014-10-23 | depth 10 m ... | reverse complement strand
ACCGAATATGTCATATTACACACTCTAGAGTGTTATTTGAATACAACGGTAGCGTCAGTATCGACCCACTGCAAGCCCTTCGTATCAGAAAATAAAATGCAGAGGGGTTTCGGATAGACCCTCGTTATTCATCCGAATTGTTTTGGTTTAACATTGAGGATAATTCTTCTAAACTCAAGAGTTTACCCTTGCGACGATGCACCATTCGATGACAATTTGAGCAAAGTGGAATCAAGTCAGTATCGACATTCGTCTCGTCTCCTTCTGATGAATATGTTGCAATTGGTTTGGCATGATGAATTTCAATGAACCCCTCGCCCCACTCACCATAGGATTTTCCAAAATTAAATCCACATGCCTTACAATTCACGCCATGAATTTCTATTGCTTTCTTTCGCAAACGTGGGTCTCTCTCTCTCCTTCTCGAAATAAACAATCTTTCCCTACCTTCTGCTGCAGTTACCTCAGAGTCTGTGTTGGCTTCTTCCATTGCATCTAAATCGAATTGAATTGATTGAATTTCAAACTCCTTTGTGAAACCCGATACATATGCCCATAAATCATGTCTAGTTGTAGTGGAAAACTGTTGCAAAATTGATTCTCTAAGTGGAGGAAGGGATTTTTTCTTATGCCCCACTCTCTTTGTGACTTCTGGTAAAAAATAGTCAAACTCGTCTCTTGTATTTCTTAGAGAATTTCTAAATGTGGCTAAATCTCTACCATTACCAAGTTTGAGGAAAAAGGCATCATATGCTTGATCCCAATTTTTGACTTCCAACTCTACAGGAGGTAATGACCGAAGTTCTCCAGTTCTTTCATCAACTCTTTCTCCATATCTGCTCAAAAAATATCCAACGGCAATAAAATGTCTATTCTGATATTCCTCGCTCATGATTCTGCTAATTCAATATCGCACTTAATCTCTGGGAATGCAAAGGGCCCCCCTTTGCACAGGCGTCAATACGAACGGTACCCACTGCTTATCCGTCTGAGCAAAGGGGGCCCCCCTGCTCATACTTTGAAAATCAATGAGTTTGGTCAGTCCTTTGAGCAAATATTCCAAAGGAAAGTAGAATTACAAATATTGTAGAGATAAATGAAATTGCAGGTATCAATTTATCCTCGCTCTCAGTGACTTCGAATTTAATCTCCATGTCTTCACCAGCAATTCTGAATCCTTTTACACATTCTTCACTACTTGATTCGTCTGCTAGGCCAATGACTGATTGCACTTCAAACTCTTGAAATATGCAGTAATTGACCTGTAAATTGTTTACTATTGCAGCATCTGTGGTATTGTAGAACAGTACATATTCGTCGCTTGGCTCAGTATCAAATGAGAACTTTCCTTCGTATGAAATAGTCACTAGTTCAGTATCAAGACAGTTTCCATGTTCAAAACTTAGGTCAATAGTATACTCTTCGAGGATTGCAGCTACTCCGTTCAAGTAATGATTTACTTCAGTTCCAACCATCTCTTGAGCAGATGCTTCATAATTTTCTTCTTCGTTTTCAGATGTTATTCCATCATTATTGCCATGATTTTCATCAATCCAACAAAGAAGATCGGAAGCGTCATTATTCGTCCAAGAATCGTCAGAGGTCAACTCCATATCAAAAATTGAGTCTCCAATTGAGTACTCAACTTCTCCAGTGTAATCAGCAGAAACAACAGGGATTGTAACCATAAATATCAACATGAGTGTTGGACATAATATTCCTTTGCGCATGTGTGGGCTATTTTCCCGCAAACAATAAACCAATCCCTTTCCAAATTGAATCCGGATAGTTTCAGAGGGTTCATCCGAATACCCATTGCTCAAGTATTGACAAATCAAAGGGGTTGCAGTGGGTCGGTGCAAACGCTACCCTTCGATATAACCCTTAGAAATACCATCAATGCACTAAATTGTTAACATTGAGAATTATGATTAGTTAGCAAATGAAATGTTGAAGGGCTGCATAGGGTTAAGTCGACTTATGAACCCAATCGTTGCATCACTGCTTGAATTTAATGAGGCCTTTGAAATCCCTAAATTGGACAAACCTGACTTAGGCCCTGAAGAAATGATTGAACTAAGAATCAAATTACTCAAAGAAGAAGTTGAAGAATATGCCGAGGCGGCAAGAGCAGGAGATTTGGTTGAAGTCCTTGATGCACTTGCTGATATTGGTTACATCCTTGCTGGAACGATAATTAATCACGGCATGCAGAATATCTACGATGATGCATTTAATGAAGTTCATCGATCAAATATGGCCAAATTAGTCAATGGTAAAGTGATTCGTCGGGAAGATGGCAAGGTGCTCAAGCCTGAAGGCTGGCAGCCCCCACAACTTGCTCAATTCCTCTCATGATTCGTTTAAGTTATGGATAATGACACTTTAGCACTGCTATGAGCCGCCCTGTTGCCCTAGTTACTGGAGGGGGTCAAGGAATTGGTGCCGCTACTTGTAAACGCCTTGCGCAAGACGGTTATGATGTATTACTAACTTACAACACCTCATCTCAACCGGCAGAAATGTTAGTTGCTGAAATACGCGAAAGCGGTTATGATGCACTTGCATTAAAGGTCGATTGCGCCAACGATGGAGAAGTTGGGCTACTCGGAATCCATCCTTGGATGGCAAGAAAAATAGACGTTTTAATTCTAAACCATGGTGCTTACCATCGAGTCGCAGCAGACCAAATGACTATTGAAACATTAAGAAATACCATGGCCATTAACTTCGAAGGCGCAGTTGGAGTTTACAAAGCAGTACAACCACACATGACAGATAATGCCAGAATGGTGGTAGTTGGCTCACAACTAGGCATTAGAGGTTCGCCGCACGGTGCTGATTATTCAGCCTCAAAAGCAGCTCTCGCTGTATGGGCTCGTTCTTTAGCCCAACAATTAGGGCCAGAGGGAAAACGAGTGAACATACTAGCCCCAGGCTATGTTGATACTGCAATACTGGCTGGTGACTCTACAGAAAAGCGGCAACAAAGAGAACAACAAGTACCTCTCAAGAGAGTCGGAACTCCTGAAGATATGGCTGGAACTATAGCTTTCTTGATCAGTGAAGACTCGTCATACATCACCGGAAGTATAATTCATGTTAACGGTGGATTATACTTGCCTTAACCAATACCATAATTCAAAACCATTTGCCGCTAGTTTAGACCAACGGGGGAGTGAAATGTCAGGCGATTGGGACGATAGCGGTGAATTCGAAGCAATCGCTAATCAGGATATCGAGGATGCTGATCTCGATTTGAGAGATCCCTTTGACCTCTCAAAAGCGCTTGAAGGTGCTGCGTTAGAACATCTAAGACCGGATAAAAAGCGATTTATCTTACACTCTGAATTTAAGCCTGCTGGCGACCAGCCAAAAGCAATTGAAAAATTGATTTCTCAATTGGAAAATTCTCAAGAACGCTGTGTATTACTGGGAGTAACTGGTAGCGGCAAGACCTTCGCTATGGCTCAAGTAATCGAGAAGTTGAATATACCAACCTTGATAATGAGCCATAATAAGACCTTAGCAAGACAATTATATCAAGAAATGGCGGGATATTTTCCGGAAAATGCAGTGGATTATTTTGTCTCCCACTACGATTATTATCAACCCGAAGCATATCTACCTAAACGTGATTTATACATCGATAAAGAATTATCAATAAATGAACGGATAGAACAGGAAAGGTTCGCTACCGTTGCTTCACTAGTAAGTCGGCCAGATTGTGTCATCGTCTCTTCCGTATCCTGTATATATGGGCTAAACCCGCCAGAAACCTTCCTAGAGTCGCACGTTAGGTGCCACATTGGCCAACAAATCGAACCTACAGATTTACTTAGGGAGTTAATCGGTCTGCAGTATGTTAGATCAAATACTGATCTATCAAGAGGTTGTTGCCGGCTAAGAGGAGAGGTTCTCGATGTTTGGATGCCTTCAAGAGATGACCCTTTGAGGATTCAATTTGATTTTGATGGCGTTATCAAGATACAGGTTTGTGATCCTGTTTCATGGGAGGTACTAGATACGCTAGATGAAGCATGGATACACCCGAAAGAATTCTTCATGACTAGCCCAGAGCGGTTTGAAAGCGCCTTGGAATCAATCGAAACAGAACTAGACGGCCGTATTGCTCATTTCAAAAGTGTTGGCAAAGAATTAGAGGCGCACAGAATTGAGCAGAAAACTCGCTATGACTTAGAGATGTTAAGGGAGATTGGACATTGTCAATCAATTGAAAATTACTCATTACATTTCGATGGCAGAGAGCGAGGGCAACGCCCATATTGTCTGTTGGATTTCTTTGCAGCTTGTGCAAAACAGTTTCATGGCAATCCTGAAAAATTCTTGGTCATTATGGATGAATCACACGTAAGCCTACCCCAAGTTGGTGGGATGTATCATGGTGACAGAGCAAGAAAAGAGAATCTCATAGAGCATGGATTTAGATTACCTACAGCAGCAGATAACAGGCCTTTGAAGATACCAGAATTTCAATCCCTTGTGCCACAAATGGTCTACTTGTCTGCCACCCCTGGTGAGCGTGAATTACGACATTTGTGTGAAATAACCGAGCAAAAGATCCCTAATGGTTTGCTGCATGCTCAATCTAAAGGCGGTGCAGCCGCCCCAACGCTTAGTAAAAAACACCCAGAAGCAGAGAGTATGTATGACATGATTCAATCAATTCAACACATCGCAAAGATGGAAATTCGCCCTACTGGATTATTGGACCCCAATATCGAAGTTCGCTCCACTGAAGGTCAAGTCAACGACCTTCTTTCAGAAATAAATGATCGGGTTGCCAAAAATGAACGTTGTTTGATTACCGTTTTGACCATAAAATTTGCAGAGGAAGTTTCTGAATACCTCAACAGCATGGGCATAAAGTCTCACCACCTACACTCAGAAATTGATACAATTGAACGCTCTGAAATTATCAATGCATTAAGAATTGGCCATATTGACGTAATAGTAGGAATCAATTTGCTTAGAGAAGGACTTGATATTCCTGAGGTAAGTTTAGTTGCGATATTCGATGCAGACAAGCAGGGATTCTTGAGAAATGAGCGCAGCCTACTGCAAACTATTGGCAGGGCTGCGAGGAACCAAAATGGTAGAGTTATTCTCTATGCTGACAAGATGTCGCCGGCGATGGTAGCAGCGATTCAACAGACGTTAGAAAGAAGAGAGCGCCAGGATAAATATAACCAAATTCATGGGATTACACCAAAGACCATTGTCAAAGCATTGCCTGCAATGTACTCAAAAGACGAAGACTTCATTTCCGGAACTGATAGTTCGGCCGGATTCAAGCGTTTAGTAGGTAAGAAAGGTGGCCGTAATGATGGAGATTGGGCTCATAAGTTAGGTTTGGGTGCGGGTTCATGGAGCAGTACTAATCAAAATAAAAGCCCAATTGAAAATTCGAATTTTGAATTGGAAAATATGGCAATAGATGATGCCAAGAACACCTTAAGTCCTGAGCAATTATCCAACCTTCTTACTGAGTTGAAGGCAGAGATGGAAAATGCTGCAAAACAATTAGATTTTGAACGAGCCGCTAAATTGAGAGACCGAATTTTTCACCTAGAACAGCTACTTTGAATCATGAACAGATTCATGTTTGAGCAAGAATTGGGATGACCATGGCGATTACTCCGGATGACTTTGACATCCCAGTGTCAGATTATGATTTCTCGGCCATAAGTAGCCCCAAGTCATTGATTGACCAAATGTCATCTGCTGGAGGATTTACCGCCACTAAGTTGGCCTTGGCAAGAGACATACTCAAAGATATGAAAGCAGAGATAGACGGCGTATCTGGGGATGCTGCAAAAGTAACCAATTGGCTATCTTTCCCAGCATGTTTGTGTGCAACCGGAACAAGAAGCTTCTTTGTCGAAGCAATCAAACACAAGATGTTCAACGTTGTATCAACTACTTGTGGGACCCTTGACCATGATATTGCAAGATCTTACCAAAATTACTACCACGGCTCATTTGAATTGGATGATGTAGAACTGGGTGAGCATTCATTGATGAGACTTGGTAACGTGATAGTACCTAACTCATCATATGGAGAAATAATCGAAGAGGTTGTAATGCCTGCTTTAGAAGACATATACCAATCTCGCTTAGAAGAAACTGGACTCACTGGCGCAGATGCCTGGATCGGTTTTGGGTCAATTCATTTGGTTTGGGAACTTGGCAAGAGGCTAGGTAAAGAAGACTCACTTATCTACTGGGCTTGGAAAAATAAAATTCCTGTCTGTATCCCAGGGATTACGGATGGCTCGATTGGAGCTCAGCTATTCATGTTTAGACAAAAGCATCGTGACTTCCATATCGACACTCTTGCTGATGAACAAGTAATGAGCGATTTGACATGGGATGTAGAAGTTTCCAATGCACTGATGATCGGGGGTGGAATCTCTAAACACCACGTAATATGGTGGAATCAATATCGAGGCGGTCTAGATTCAGCAGTATACATTACCACTGCCCCAGAGCATGATGGAAGCTTATCTGGAGCAAGGTTAAGAGAAGCAATATCTTGGGGTAAAATGCGACCTGAAGCACCAAACGTGTGTGTTGAAGGGGATGCTAGCGTACTGCTGCCACTAATTGGCGCTGATATATTTAGGAGTGAATAAAATGAGGAAAACGAATGCTATAATGGTAATTTTAATGATGGGGGTATTATCTCTGTCCGGGTGTTTTGGCGAGGAAGAAGTTATTATTGTCGAAGAGACTTCAGAATATTTTGATTTTGAAGACATGCTTGATGGCAGAACTTGGTATCATTATCCAGGAGGCATGAATGCCATGAACAATACCACAGCCCTTGGGGAGAATAATATCCCCTATTACGCCAGTTCTTCGTATTATGGAATCGGTATGTCGACTTTCGAGCCAACCATGGGTATTACCTCAACAGGTAACCTATACATCACCAGCTGGGGTAATGGGAATGCTGGGTCAACCGCTATTGTTCAATGTAGCAATATGGTTGAAATGGCTTCTATTGCTGATTATAGTTGCCAAGATGTCTACGGCGCCCAACCTCCTGTTGCTAATTCTAATGACCCTTATGTCTATGTTGACCCATGGACTGATAGGATTATGAAATTCGACATGCATGCTTTAGGAGGAATGACTGTTGAGTGGTCTGATGATGAAGGCGCATCATGGGTTGGACCATCTATTGCGACTGGATATTCGGTTCAAGATCATCAAACAATTGCTTCCTCACCTTATGGCGGCATACTTCATGAAACCCTATGGGTATTCTGTATCAACGGTAATTATCCAGCACCGTTATGTTCAGCAAGTCAAGATGGTGGGTTCACTTGGGGACCTGAATTGCCTGGAGCACCCGTTGATTGCCAAAGTGGCGGGCTATCCGCCCACCTAATTGGTGCTGATAATGGTAATTTCTATCGTGGTCAAATTGGTTGTAATGGAGAAGGTTATTCGATGTATAAAACCGAAGATGGGGCACTAACTTGGTCTGAACATGTACTGCCAACTGAAGAATCTGGTACTGCAGATACCTGGAATGCGGAAGAGGCACAAGTAGACACCGATAGTGAAAGCAATGTATACGCAATGTGGATGGGGATAGATAATTTGCCTTACTTTTCATATTCCTTAGATCATGCTGAAACATGGTCAGACGCAGTAATGATTGCTCCAAGTCACTTACAAGGCACTGGCTTCCCTGTTGTTATTGCTGGTGATCCTGGCAGAGTTGCGTTTGGCTACATAGGAGAAGATGGTGATGGACTGTGGGACGGGTACATTTCAGTGATGACTGATGCCTTTAATGAAACACCACTAATTACTACGGTGCAGGTTAATACTAATGATGACCCTCTAGATAATGCAAGCCCAACCTGTGGCTACGAACGTTGTGGCGGTTTTGGCGATTTTATCGATATGCAAATTGACGCATATGGCCGACCTTGGTTGGCACTATCGCACAATCCTAACGGTGACACAGGCATCTTTGGAACGCTAACCAATGGACCTACTTTGTTTGGTAACTTGACAAGTTTAACAGTTATACCAGATGGTGGCCCACAAACCTTGTAATTATTCCAACTTAGCTGCAAGATAATACATCAAAGAAGTTCTTAGCGGCACTAAGGGGCGCCACCCATCCGTATTAGATTCAAGCATAATTTCGTGAAGTTGAGATAAATCAGGCCTTTTACCAGCGATTATTTCCCCCACTGGTTTTACCCCTGCACCAATTACCGGACTCTGTTTTAGGTGGGTAGAGGAGAAATGCCCACTTGCACCTGCTAGAGTTCTCTGGTAAAGCATGTTTAATTGATCATATGTGTCATTTAGGCTCCATTCTCTGCGGCCACACATAGCGATTATTCCTTTGGGCAAGGACGGGCATTTAACAAATCCAACAAGACCTGTAACGGCATCTTGTTGCGATAACCACCAGTACCTTACAGGTAAGTCGGAAAGACTTCTCTCTTGTTGGCCTTGGTAACATGATTCTAATATTGCATCAAGATTGTTTGAAAGGAAGTTATCAGAATCAACACTAGGAATCAAGTCGTGGAGGTTGATAACGGTATCAGAGAAGTGAAAATAATTCATGTCGGGATTTAATCCTGTAGCTACTACAATGGAAGGGCATGAACTGGCGATTTCCACGACTAAATCACCGACTTCATGATTTGGTGATAGATGAACTAAGAGGTCTTTGGAACTTAGACTACCTGAATCAAACAACTTTACACCCGCAGACAGATGTGTGAGTTCTAACCTAAGTATATTCGAGATCCTATCTAGATGTTCTTTTTGTAGAGTCACTTCAAACCCCTCATGGATTAATTTAGTGATTAAATCAATTCCCAACCCGTCTAATTCCCCTGTTAAGTGAATGATGCGACCAGGTTCCATGGACTCTCCCAGATAGTCTTTGGACATTAATAGACCGCTATTGATAAATATAATTATTCAATTGTAAATTTGAAAATGCAATTAGAAAATTTCGATACATGTGATGATCTGAGGTCAAACTATCCACTCCAGAAAAAGCCCAACGAATAGCTGATGAAAATAATTCTAATTATATATAAGAATAAAAAATATGGTAAGTGGCAAAAATACTAACTATATAAAAAAAAGGATATACGACATTCATAAAAATTGAATTTATTTCGCTATTTCAATTGAAACTGGATATATTATACGACACTTCCAATTGCTTTTCGCTTATTTTACACCCAATAGTATAAGACCCCCCAATGCAGAGATTGAAATAACCGGAGTCAAAAGCCGGGAGAGAGATGGGAAAAATGAAGAATGAAAAATACAACATCCAGGAGTTACTCCAAAGAGATGTATATGTGAATAATAAAAAAGTAGGTACGATCGTTGGAGAAAGACATCACCCTAATGAAGCAAGAGTTAGATCTATGCGCATCCAAGTTGAATCTGATGTCGCAGATGAATACATGAGAAAGCCAGCAGAATTAGCGCCTTTGCCAAAAGAACTAGTACATAGTATCAGAAATGATGGAACTGTTAAACTTTCAAAATCGATGAGAGAACTTCAACGAAGGTGGCGAAATACCGTCAGGATTGACGAAAAATTGTATGCCCCTGATGAAATGTTAGACCGGGCTGTGTTGGATAATCAAGGAAGAGAAATTGGAGTCATTACCAAACTGTTCAAAATTAAGAGAACATACAAAGGCGTAATCGTGAAAACTCGCCTGGGGATTCAGAAAGATTTCGCAGTTGAAGACGAGCTCCGAATACCAATAACCGCATTTTCAAGAACAAGAGAGCGTCTTGATGAAGTAGTTCTATCTAGAACCTTTGAAAAAGTGCTTCAGTTGCCTTCTTACATCTCAATAAATGAGATTAATGAAGAGTAAAATTTATCTAAAACTGGCTGGACCTTATTCCGTCACTATTATGACGGAGGGGTTAGACGGCGGACTGCCTTTGCGCGGGTAGCTTAGTCGGTTAGAGCACCCGGCTGATAACCGGGAGGTCGCAGGTTCAAGTCCTGCCTCGCGCACCATTACTATTGGTTTTACACCAAAAGAACATGAACAACCTCCAACAACCCACCAACAGGCGGAGCTCATGGTCGTATTATCTGGAAGCAATGCTGAAGTAATGGCAAAACAACTTGCTGAAGAACTAAATTGGCCACATTTTTCTATTGAAACTAGAAGATTCCCCGACACTGAAGGATATATTCGAATACCTGATGAAGTGATTGAATCAATTAGAACCGAACCTGTAGTCCTAGTATCCAACACATTTCCGGATTCGGGAATTATTGAAACACTATTAATGCTTGAAGCGATTAAGGATGTAAGAACAGGTAATTTGCAAAACCTAAGAGAAATTGGACCGCAATCACTGGATGACGTGGGCCCTGGAGTATTACTTGCCATCCCATATTTTGGATATTCTAGGCAAGATAAGAGGTTTAGACCGGGAGAAGCTGTTTCTGCTCGAGCGATTGCTAACTTGTTAGCCTCAAGATGTGATGGAATTATTGTGTTTGATCTTCATGCTCCAAAAGTGCTAGAAGGTTTGTCGGTTCCTGTTGCCTTTACTTCTGCTATGCCGGAATTAGCAAAACACCTGCAAAAAGATATCAAGCCAGACTTCATTCTTTCCCCTGACAAGGGTGCGATTGAGAGAGCCTCAGAAGTAGCTAGAGAAATTGGGTGCCAATTTTCATACCTAGAAAAGACTAGAATTGATGCGCACACAATAGTCCACAAAGCCAAGGACCTTGATGTTGAAGGCAAAGTTGTCGCAATTGTTGACGACATGATTGCAACTGGCGGTACAATCTGTCGAGCCGCCGATGCGCTAAGAAGTCAAGGCGCAGTTCAAGTTCATGCCGCGTGTTCGCATGGTTTGTTTACTGGAGGAGCAGTTGCAAGACTTGTAAGATATGTTGACGGCGTCCATGCAACTAGTTCGCTGGCAAACCCTCGAGACGTCATACCCGGCGGCCCAGCCTTGGCCAGAGGGGTAAAGCAGTTATTCACAACCTTACAATGGTAATTAATGGCTCTTAGCGGCCTGTTTACTTTACTGTTCTTCGAGTGTTTTATTGCTTTACACCAATAATTAGACTGGCCAATATCGTCCGGCGCGTTTATATTCTGGAGTATGTGCGCATGGTTGCCCCTTAACATGAGGATGGAGCGATTCCGATGAGTGTACACGTGCGATTTGAAACCCCAACAGAGATATCAGACAAGATTTATGAAATGATTCAGTCCAATTCAAATGGACGAATAAAGAAAGGAAGTAATGAAGTTACGAAGACTGCCGAAAGAGGCACTGCGCAATTCATTGTACTAGCCGAAGACGTTAACCCGCCTGAGTTGTTAGCCCACATTCCACTAATTTGCGAAGAGAAAGGTATCCCATATGGATATGTTCCTTCACAAGAATTCCTCGCAAACGAGGCAGGACTACCAACTGGAGTCAAAACTGCATCTATTGCGATTATGGAAATTAACAAAGGTGCTCAAGAGAAGTTCCAAGAAGTTGTCGACCTGATTAAAGGTCTGAAAGCTTGAACCAAATTTGGAGTTGACTAAATGAGTGAAGAATTAGGTGGATGGCCAGCAGAAGTCGTCGAGATTGTCGGTAGAACCGGTATGACCGGAGAAGCGACTCAGGTTAAGGTTCGTGTCAATGATGCACCAAACCCTCGTGACGTTGGAAGAATCATTACCAGAAACGTTCTGGGACCAATCCGAGTTGGAGACATACTCATGCTTCGAGACACCGGTCGAGAAGCTAGAAAATTGAATGCTAGGTGATCATAAATGCCAGAGAGAAGGATTTGCAGTTTTTCAGGAGACGAAATTGAGCCTGGCACAGGTATGATGTTCATTCGACGTGATGGAAGTATCATGTGGTTTAAGAATTCAAAGGCCCGTAAGAACATGGTGAAGTTGGGAAGAAACTCCCGTAAGGTCAAGTGGACCCGTCACTTTGTCAAGGGCGGCATTCAGTAAGTGTACTTAGAATAGTTCCGCATCCCTCTTAAAGGGGTGATTTTTGGCTATGTTTGGTGAACATCATGGAAACAACGTATGTTATGGTAAAGCCCGACGGAGTTCAAAGAGGACTTGTCGGAGAAATAATTGGAAGATTTGAACAAAAGGGATTAAAATTAGTTGGACTAAAAGCAATGGTACCTAGCGAAGAAACCGCTCGTACCCATTATGCGGTTCATGCTGAGAGACCGTTTTTCCCGGGTCTAATCAAATTCGTCACCTCAGGACCCGTAGTCTGTATGGCATGGGCAGGTAAGGACGCAATTAGTGTAGCAAGAAACCTAATCGGCCCAACGAACGGTCGTGAAGCACCACCTGGGACCATTAGAGGAGACTATGGAATGGATATTGGTTACAACATGATCCATGGCTCTGATGCACCAGAAACTGCTGAGTTCGAACTCAACCTTTGGTTCCCTGAAGGAATTATGCAGTGGGACCAAACCATCTCAAGATGGTTTTATGAGTGATTACTGATAACCACAAAACAACTGTGGAGGTCAGTGAGATGTCTGAAGATGACAATACAGATGAAACTGTAGCGGAAGTCATTCGTGGCGCCAACCGCCAACCGATTGTTTCTGTACTGGGTCATGTTGATCACGGAAAAACCAGCGTTCTTGATTTAGTTCGATCTATTGGTAGCGAGAGACAAGCCAGCGTAATGGACCGTGAGGCTGGAGGAATCACTCAACACATCGGCGCAACTGAAGTACCTGCAGATGTGTTAAATGAGACCTGTAAAGCAATGCTAGGTGGTAAGGAATTCAAATCACCAGGCTTACTATTTATCGACACTCCTGGGCATCATTCATTTGTTAGTCTACGGAACAGAGGAGGTTCTGTAGCTGATATTGCCATCTTGGTTGTTGACGTTATGGAGGGTTTACAACCTCAAACTATTGAAAGTTTGAATACTCTAAGAGAAACCAAAACACCTTTCGTAATTGCGGCAAATAAAGTCGATCGAATTCACGGGTGGAGGTGTAAAGAAGGACGTTCGTTCCTCGAATCATTCGCTAGTCAGCGTGATGATGTGAAGTCTTACTTTGATGACCGCTATTGGAAAATGCTTGGCCAATTTTCTTCACACGGATTCAATATCGAAAGGTATGACAAAATCAAAGATTTTCAACAAAATGTGGCACTTGTACCAATGTCAGCAAAAGAGGGAGAAGGTCTACAAGACCTACTTGCAGTAAGCGTTGGTTTAGCAGAACGATTCCTTGAAGACCGATTAACCGATACCATCGGTCCGGCAATGGGTACTGTTTTGGAAATGCGAGATGAGATTGGCATGGGCAAAACTATCGATGTCATACTTTATCGAGGCAGTCTAAAGATTGGCGATAAAATCATGTTAGCCTCAAGTGATGGAGCATTTACCACTCACATAAAAGGGCTAAAGCGGCCTAAAGGGATGGCTGAAATGCGTGATGCTGGCAAACGTTGGGTCAATTTCCCTGAAATTCATGCGGCTTGTGGAGTCAAAATTGTCGCTCCAAACCTGGAAAAGGCAATCGCCGGAACTACTGTTCATCTGGCAAATACCAAGCAACAAAAAATCGATGCAGAGCAATCTATACGTGAAGAATGGCGAGCAATCTATGACAAAATGCCGATTATGTGCTCAGTTTGCCAAAAGGTATCCCCTAGAGTTGAGTTCATTGAACAATGCCAAAAGAACACCTGCCCTGATGCGGTAGAAGAAAAAAATGGCGTTGTTATCAAGGCAGACACTGTTGGGGGTTTGGAGGCCTTGGCTTTCGAATTATTCAAACTTAAAATTCCGGTAAGGCAAGCAAGTGTCGGCCCTGTTAACAAAAAGGACATATTGATGGCGAAATCAATTCAAGATCCGTTGAATAAAGTAATTCTTGGTTTTTCTACAAAACCAAATAACGAAGTCGCTGAAGATTTGAAAGATGATGAGTCAGAAGTCGCCTTCTTTAGTGGGTCAATCATTTATCACATCATGGATGCATTTGAAGAGTGGAGGGAGAAGACACAATCAGATATCGAGGCTGCTCAACGAGAATCTCTCGTATATCCTGGAAGGTTATTATATCTCAAAGACCATACCTTCAGAGCAAAAAATCCGGCAATTGTTGGGATGAGAGTTGTTGGAGGGCGTATCCATATCGGCCAAAAAATCATGAAAATGGATGGCACACCTGTGGGTCAAGTCAAAAGTTTGCGTTCAAGGTCTTCTGATGAATTGAAAGAAGCAAGTCAAGGCGAGGAAGTTGCTGTGGCGATTCAAGGACCAACCGTTGGCCGTCATATAGAAGAATTAGACGAATTCTATGTTGATGTCCCTGAATCTCATGCTAAGCGTCTAAAGAAATTGAAACTGGACCCCATCGAGCAGGAAATACTTGAAGAATTGATAAGACTGCATCGTAAACAAGACCATTTTTGGGGCAGATAAAACTTGACTTTTCATTGATGAACCATGACATAACTCAACCTCACATTCATATATGGAATGTTTTGGTTACATGGTATAAGGAGTTATCAATATGGAAGCAGGTTTCTCACCTAACGCAGCAACACCAGCCCCAGCAGGTTCCCAAGACCTTATTGGAACTGTGTCTGCAATCTCAAGCAGTCTTATGAACGAAGTAAGTAAGGTTATTATCGGTAAAAATGAAAATCTTAGAAGAGTAACTGTGGGAATTTTATCTAACGGAAACATGCTACTGGAAGATTTCCCCGGATTGGCTAAAACCCTACTTGCCAACACTTTTGCTCGTGCGCTTGGGTGTAAATTTAAGCGTGTTCAATTCACTCCGGATTTACTTCCTTCAGACATTATGGGTACTTACATGTATGATCAAAAGTCTGGCGAGTTCAAGCTACGTGCGGGTCCATTGTTTTCCAATATTCTACTGGCTGACGAGATTAACCGTGCACCGCCAAAAACACAAGCAGCGTTGTTAGAAGCCATGGAAGAAAAGCAGGTCACTATTGAGGGAATCACCCACAAATTACCTGCCCCATTCGTTGTGTTAGCGACTCAAAATCCAATCGAGCAAGAAGGTACCTATCCGCTTCCTGAAGCGCAGATGGACCGTTTCTTGATGAAAATGAGTATGGGCTACCCTGACCGCTCAGAAGAAAAAGCAATTCTAGCTCGTCGAAAACTACGTGGAAAAGATGGCCACGATGTCGACCAAATCACTTCGCCAAAGAAGGTTGTTGCAATGCAAAAAGCACTTGAAACCGTTCACGTAGACCCGGCAATTCTTTCTTACATTGTTGAGATTGTTCAACGGACACGTGAAGATCATCGAGTTGTCAATGGTGCTTCGCCACGTGCTTCGCAATCTCTGTTCAAGACTGGCAGGGCTGCTGCTGCTATTGCAGGAAGAAATTACGTTATCCCTGATGACATCAAAGGTATTGCCTTACAAATTATTTCCCACAGAATCAATATGAAACCAGAAGCCAAAATTCGCGGTATTACTGGCATGCATATAGTAAGAAAGATCTTGTCGGAAGTCCCGGTTCCAGTCATACAACCAATGTGATTTGACTGAATCTATCCTTGCATTGAAAGAGGAGTTCCTCCGTGGGATGAATTGTCCGAGGGGTGAGTTACATGAATCCGTACAAGATGGTAATCGCAGTAGCCAATCAAAAGGGCGGTTGTGCTAAGACTACCACGGCGGTTAATTTAGCGGCGGCTCTGTCAAAGGGGTCAAAACGACAAAAACTACCTCCAGCTAAAGTTCTGTTAATTGATTTAGACCCGCAAGGTAATTGTGCAACATCGTTTGGTGTTGAAAAAAAAGAAAGTCAAGCGTACAGCATATGATTTACTTACCAATGATAGTGGTGAAGAATTACCATTGATGGAAGAATATTTGATTTCTCCTAAGGCACTTACTGAAAGTATGCAAGAAGCATGGAGTATGAGAAATGGTGGTAAAGCGGCACCTGACAACATCACGGTTGACAACTTATGGCTAATACCAAGTGATATTCATCTTTCAGGAGCTGAGATTGAATTAAGTCACAAAATCGGCCGAGAGACCCGCCTTAGAGAGGCATTATTGCCAATTATTGACAAATTCGATTATATCATAATAGACACTCCTCCGTCACTAGGATTACTATCAATAAATGCTATGTGTGCTGCTAACTGGGTAATGGTGCCCGTACAGGCTGAATACTATGCTCTAGAAGGATTTAGTATGCTAATGAATTCGATTAAGATGATTCAAAGAAGAATAAATCGGAATTTGAAAATTTTTGGAGTGGCAATGACTATGGTGGATGCACGATCAAAATTAAGCCGCCATGTCTGTGATCAAGTCAATACTAAAATGCCCAAAAAATTATTCAAAACAACTATCCGAAGATTAGTCAAAGTTGCTGAGGCGCCTTGGAGTGGTGCCCCTACAGTGCTGTTAAACAAGCCAACTAATTCTGGGGCCGGGGCTGGGTCACTGGAATACTGGACTTTAGCCAAAGAATTCCATCAAAGAGTTGCTGCAATGCGTAGAGAGTTTGGAGTCAATGAACAGCCAAGGTTACTACTCGATAGAAATAGATAGCCGGTTCCTTACAAATACCTCGGAAAACTACTCCTGTATTCGGTTTTCTTTCGCGTAGATTAAGTAGACCTATGATTACTCAGCCACTGGGATAAAGCATGACAGCAGAAGGCATGACCTCAATTAGCGTTAGTTATGAAATTAGAAGGCAACTAAATACGCTTAGAACTCTAAGTGGGTACAAAAGTGTGGATGAATTTCTTACTGACCTGATTAGAGCGCACAAAATAACCAAGATGAATGGCGAAATTGAAATGTTGCGAGAACGCATGAAAGCCGTTGCAGATGTTGATGTTGAACACTTGGTAGACAGGTTGAATCTTTCACCTTTCAGGGTGTGAAATCATGATGGAATGGCGTCCACGCGGATACCTGTTTGAAACCAATAATCTAATTCGGGCTTTATTTGATGAGAATACCGCAGAAGGGCAACTGATGAATGCTGCAGCTGCGGGGTATATCGAAATATTTGCCCACGCAAAATCATGGAATGCAATCTTATGGCTCATTATGAACACATTAGTTGACAATGGTAGTCCAGTTTACTCTGGAGATGAACTGGGTGAATTGAAAAAATCACTACCCATTGTTTGGCGATGATTATTCATCTCCATACTTACTGAGCCACTCATGACCATACCATTCCCATTGGTCCATTGTCCAACCTTCAGGCAGACCTGATGCAGGCAATGGTGGAGCATTACTAGGCTTTTCTTCTTGAGATTCATCGTCATTTAGCATTTCAGATACTTCTTCTTCCGAAGTCTCTTCAGCGGCTACATCAATACCGGCTATTTCACTTATATCGGATTCAGAATCATATAATTCCTCGGCTGAAATTTTATTCTCTTCGACAATTTCTTCTGCCTCCTCTTTGCTTGAGAAATCCATTTGGTCAACATCATCATCCCATGCCGCATCAGAATCTACTCCTCCCACAGCCGATAAGCCTGCAGAGTCTTCTAGTGCTTCCTGAGTTGCCGATGATTCTTTTGGCTCAAATGGCACACCATATCGCTTGACTAATTTATTCAATTTCTGCTTTTTCATGACAAAACTCGCCAACAAAATCAGTACTGTTGTGACCCCAAATATTATGCCACCAATCACCGCGACATCCGTTATTGTTGAACTCAAAGTTTCCTCACTATCAGATAGTGATTTAGCTTGCTCGTTGGCCAGCCAAGCAGAATATGACAGATCTGCCTCATCAGGAGATTTATCTCTTGATAAATAATCTTGATAATCTAAATCATTCCATGAATTACAAGCAGTTGATTGATTACCCGATACCCGGCAATAATCTTCTTGTGTGATGATTAGTGATTCAGTATCGTCATAATCTAAGTTAGCCCCCACTCCATCACCATCTGAATCATACCATTCGGTTGGGTCTGTAGGGAATTCATCTGATGCATCATCATATGAGTCTCCATCAGTATCTAAGCAGCCGTATTTTTCGATAATCATGCCATCTATTCTAACTTCCTTACTAGAATTACCAGGGACTAACGGACATGAATCCGGTTTGTTTGCTGGACTAGGATTGTCTCCAAAACCATCACCATCCATGTCATTCCATTGAGTACCGTCAGATGGTAGGGCATCAGCACCATCTTCAATTGACCATCCGTCATCCGGATCAGAATAGTAATCTAGATCATTATCAATACATCCAAACCGATCCTCATTGGAAAACCCAGCCACGTTTGGACAGGAATCCGGTAGTAAACCATCACTGTTGTCACCGTATCCGTCTGAATCTGTATCATTCCATTGAGATGGCTCAGATACAAATCGATCGCCCATTAAACCATTTGAGTTGTCGCCATAGCCATCTCCATCGGAGTCTATCCATTGCTCAGAGTTTAAGGGGAAAGCATCACCTTGTTGACCTTCAGAATTATCTCCATAACCGTCACCATCTGAGTCCAAATATTGTTCCTCATTCCCGGGAAACATATCGGGGTTATTACCAGTCAAATTATCGCCATAACCATCACCATCTGAATCGGTGTATTGTGTTGGGTCAAGAGGAAAATGATCGGATGAATCGCTATAACCATCTCCATCACCATCTAAATCATAATACATTATTTTGCCACTATTACCTCCATTGAATAAAATTGACATCTGTCCTGTAGGTTCTTTAAGCGCGTATTGTGAATCAATTGGTGTTGAGAAACTATCCAGCACAGAGTAAGTAGATTTGTCTATGAAATAGATATTATCATCACCATCAAAAACTGAGTATAATGAATTATCATAAGATTGGATACTAGTGATTTCACTGGAACCAATATCTAATGTTATGTGAGACCAAGAGTTGTTGACATCATAAATGTGCAATTTTCCAGCTCCGGACCCTGCAATTAATATTCCATCATTTGTTTCGTGTAGCGTAGTTATGTAAGAATTAGGCTCAGTATATCTTGATACTAAATTCCCTGCGTCATCATAAACGTGAATTTTAGCATCAAAAGCACCAAAAACTAGATTGCCATTTTCTAATATCTCAAAACATAAAAATCCTGAGGTGATACTACCTGTTTGTTGATTAGTTGGAACACCGTTTGAATATTCCTTGGCCCTTCTAAGCCCACTGTTATAGGCAACCCATAAGTCGCCATCCTGATCCCAATCTATTGAATCGGGAACTGACGCTAAAGTTGTATTTAATTGAACATTTTTATCTTCCAAACTAAACGTCAAGAATCCTGATTCGTGGATTACTGCCAACAATTTCTCTCCGGAGTCTAGTTTAGCATAACTTGAAGTCAAATTTAGATTAAAGGACCATAGTGGTGTTAATGTCCCTTGAGTGTGACTATTTACCGAAATATTGCCAATTGAAGTAAGCAATAATACGGTATTGTCTTCCAAAACATGAGTAAAAACAAACTCTTCTTTGCTATCAAAAGTAACACCTGATTCAACTAAATTATTTGTTGCACCAGCAATTGGAGAAGCAATGATGAATGATGATAATAAGGTCAAGCATACAAAAGCGGCCTTCCCCTTCATGGCTAAGCCAACTCATTACAGGATATGAAAACAGCGTTCTGTTGACAAGCGGATTTTAATCACTCATCAGATTCAAGGATTTGCCTTTTTACTGGTGTCAGCATGTGCTTAACAGGAGTCAGTTTGACAACATTAGATTCAACTTTTTCAAGTGGCACCATTGTTCTAGTAATCGGCGCTAGTGTTGTCGTCTCTTGATTTTCAGCAACTACTTCAAGTTCTTCAGTAACACTTCCTGGTTGTAATTCTTCCTCGATAGCCGGCTGAATTGCTGGTGTGCCAAGCTTCATGATTGGTTTAGGTAGAATTGCTGAAGTCGTAGGTTGTGTACTAGCAAGAGGTGATTTTATTGGTCTAACTAATGGAGAAGTAGGAATCAGCGGTTTAGCACTGGATTTTGGCGCACGCATACCTGACAAACCAATACCGGCCTTGGTTTCTTGATTCAAACCACCAAGAACACCTCGTAGTGGCCTGCCAGCAGTGGCACCAAGTGCAGATGTTTTAGCACCAAGAGTTGATGGATCTGGTAAAGTCATTGGTTGATTTCTGTCTTGGCCAGAAATTGATTGCATCCACATTTGGCGTTTTTCTGCTTTGGTATCCAAGTTTTGTAGTTCTTTGAATTCCTCTTGTCGAGTTTTGTATTCAGATTCATCAACATCGATTTCACCTTGAACTTGCTTCTCAACAGCTTCACGCATCTTGATTTCTGCAGTTTCTTTGAAATTATCCATCTTAGATGATAGGTTCTGCATTCTGTCTCTGATTTCTGCTCTCTTCAAACCTAATTGCGCTTCTATTTCTGCACGAATTAATGCCTCACGCTTCCTAATCTCGATGAGTGCTTTGTTACGCATAATCTCTTCGCGTTTGTCGAGTTGGCGGTCGAGTTGTGAAGCAACTTCCTCTTCTTTCCGTTGTTTGAACTCTTCAAGGCGGTCTTCCATGTTGACTTCCAGCTCAAGAGCAGTTTCTTCCTTGAGGAGTTCTAAGTGAGTCTCAAAGGTTAGACGTTCGTTACGTAATCCGGCATCAATTTCTGACATAATTGCCTTTCTTGCGGCGGATTCTCTAGATTGGAATTCTAATTCTAGGCGTTCTGCCCATTCGGTCTTCTTAGAATCATATTGTTCTTCAAGTTGGTCGCGAAGTTCGTTTTCACGTTCGTAGCGAAATCTTGCCAAGCGGTTTTGAATCTCACCTTCTCTAGAGTTACGATAACTAGTATATTCACTTTCCATTCGTTGCTCTAGTTCTACATCTATCTCTTGTTTGAGAGTCTTTGAGATATCGTCAACTGCTTTGGAGAAAGTAATATCGTACTTTTCTCTTAGCCTGGATTTCCTGTCAGACAATCTCTCAGTATGTCTTGCTTCAAGTTGTTTTTCAATTTCAATACGTAATTCATCTTTACGACGGGCGATGGCTAATTCAACATCCTCACGCATTTGTTCTTCTAGATCATTGGTTTCTTGACGTAATTGATGTTCAAGTTCAACTTGTATTTGTTGAGCAATGTCTTCTTCTAATCTTAGACTACGGCGGTCATATTCAGATTTAAGTCGGGCTTCTCGTTGCTTTAGCCGGGCCCTCAGTTGCTGTTCTAACCTAGTGCGAATCCCTCTACGTAACTGCTCTTCACGCTCGGACAATTTAGCCGAGTGGGTTTCTTCTAAGCGGTTTAATTCATGGGATTCCATTTCTTTGAATCGTGATTCCATTTCTGCACTAAGTTCAGACTCCATATCTCTTATGCTATGTTGAAGATGTTGATTAAATTCCAATGCAACGCGCTCTTTTTGAATTGCTAATCGTTGTTTGTGTTCTTTTTGCAGTTCAGACTCAATCTGTTGTTTAAGTCTATTTTTGTGTTCTTGAATCTTAACATCTTGTTCAATCTCAAATTGTTCTTGTAGAGTCTCTATCTTTCGGTTTAACCTTACTTCGTATTCAGAACGAAGTCTACCTTCTTCTTGGACTATAGCTTCTTTTTCGAGGGTTGAAAGTTCAGTTTCCATTTGTTGGCGTAGTTCTTGCTCAAGAGAATCTAGTGTGAGTTCATGCTGCACTGCCAAATCCTTAGCCAGGGTATCTTGCATTGCAGTTACTCGCTCACTAATCGCTTGTTGCCGTAGCCTACGCTCACGGCGTATGTCAGATCTGAGGCGCTCTTCATTACGGAATCTTGCGCTAGTCATTTCGCTTTGACTTACTGATTGAGTGTGACTTCTGGTAAACTGAGACCTCAATGCCGATAAAGACATCTTATCGCCACTTTCTCGATTGCTGTGAGTCTTATCTAATGACCCTTCTTTCTTGCTATCGCTGGCGCTCATGGTACCCATCCGACTGTTTATCCACTTCTAATCATACATAAGGAGCGCGATAACTTAGCGACGGAAGACTGCGATTTCTCGAGGATTTTACAGTCTGCCAAAACTAAGAATTAATCAAAACTTTACCGTGAATTTTGTGTCACATGCTGGACAGTCAATCTCTCTCTTACCAGGCTTCTTTTTCATGCGCAAACTGCGGTCACAACTAGGGCATTGGATTTCCACCCTTGGAACATTTGGCTTTAGGACAAATTGACAGTTACAAGAAACACATTGTAAATTAGCCGGTCTTTCTCTTACTCCAACGATTAAGACTTTCTCGCACTCTGGGCAACTTACTTTCTCATCAGCCCACTTTTTTCTTGTGCCTTCGTGTTCTATCTTTACCTTCGCAGAACACATTGTGCATTGGACTTCGCCAAGTTCAGAGGGTAACATTTCGTTACATTTTGGACATGATAGCGCAGGAGGCGCAATTCTAGATTCTACTGATAATTCTTCACTCATACAATCACCTACTTTTCGCCAATAAGGGCAATCTTCTCAGGTACGAAATTCCAAGGAATATTCAATTCTATACCCAAATCTTCGGCTAATTTCTCCAACAACAATTTAGCGCCAACACGATCTCTTGATCCATCTAAAGAAATTACATGTGTGTTCTGGCCATCGACCTCAACTGATTCATGATTTGAAGTCATTTCAATTGAAGGTCGGTTAGAGATAGTTAGCAACTCTGGCATATCAACTACAGTTGCAACCTTCCACCATCGTGCTCGACCTTCGTCACGATGATTCTCTACCAAACCTAATGCTGCTAGTTTTTTCAGGTGGTGGTAGAGGTTGTAACGATCTACTTCGACTAAGTTTTGCAACTGTACTGTACTCATTTCAGGAGAATTACTCAACGAAATATACAGGTTTCTCCGAGTAGGATGAGCAAGAGCAGCGGTAATCGGGTCTGCTCTAACTCGACTCATCTCCGCACCGATTTGGAAGAGAGGCTTCTATTGTTTAAGATGTCGCGTGGTTTTGATTTGCTGGGTCAAGATTGCCCGCTGATTCAGGTTTAGAATAGTGCTCTTTCATTTGGATAAATACCTGCTTCGTATCCATCCACAGATTCTTAGTTGTAATCATTAGCATCGTGAGCATGCTACCTTTCCCAGCCAATCTAGCACCGTTGAATATAACCAATAATACGGACATTTCATGGATTAAGACACCTACCCATAACTGGTCATACATTTCATTTATCACCGCGATAACAAGTATAAAAGTAATCGATACTGAAAGAAAAATATTGCCGATTAAGGCGCGATTCATCTTAACTGCTAGGTCATGTAAATCGACTAACATCTTTGGATTATCTCCAGGGAACATAATATCTGCAGCTTCTAAATTTACTGATTCGCCAGTCCCAACAGCAACCCCAACATCAGCTACTGCTAAGGCTGCAGAGTCATTGAAGCCATCACCGACCATCATAGTTACGTGACTTTTCGACTTATCTTCAACCCACTGTACTTTGTCCTCTGGAGATAATGATCCTAAAGCAAATTGTTCGGGCAGCCCGACACTCTTAGCAAATGCATTTACTGAGGATTGCTGATCTCCAGAAATAATTTCAACACCTATCCCCCTATCAAGGAGTTTTTGTATCAACTCTTTACTACCATCTCTAGTATCATCGTGGATGAAGCTGAATAATGCAATAGCCTCGGACTCCTTAGCAAGAATACTGGCCCCGTAGCCTTGTTCTTTGGCCGTCATTATTGCTGAAGTGATTTCTGCTGAGATTATAATGCCATGGGATTCTGCCAAATCTGCTCGAATCAAAGACACCTCTTTACCGCTAGAAAAACCTTTCACTCCTGCTTCAATATCGGTGATTCCTGCAACAACAGAAGGCTTGATTGATTCTGATTCAAGATATTCTAGGATGGTAATGGCATAAGGATGAGATGAACGCTTTTCCAAGCCGCCTGCAAGGGCAATAGCCGCTTTCTTTTGACGGCCTTTAGCGATGGTAATATCACCTAATGTTGGTTTTCCTGAAGTCAAGGTTCCAGTTTTGTCTAACATTACATGATTTACCTTTGATAGACGCTCTAGGATATCTCCACCGCGCACTATAGCACCCATTCTGGAGGCTTTAGATAAGGCTGCAGCATGCGGCATTGCAGCTGCAAGTAATAATGCGCAAGGACACGCAACAACCCATAACAACAGAATAATTTTCCAATTATCTCTGGGGAACATGAGATACCAAACTACCAAAGCACCCACTAAAACCAATGGTACCCAAATAGCAGTGAATTGCTCAAGTTGATTTTGTATCGCTGGCTTTTTCTCCTTGAAACTATGAACTGCGTCGATTAAACCAGATAGCCTAGTCGCATCCCCAACGGCGGTAACTTCCACTAATACTGGTCCACGAGCAAGAATTAATCCTGCATGTAATTCATCACCGACCTCCACTTCAACTGGTACAGATTCACCTGTCAGTGGAGCTTTGTCAAGGGCACCAAAACCATCGATTATTTTTCCATCAGCAGGAATTAATTCACCACTGCGAATTTCAATTACATCGCCAATATTAACCAAATCTAAGGAAATTATCTCATGTTCTTCTGTGACTTTCCCGTGTTGGTTGAGATCAAGTGAAGTGGAAGATAACCCAGGTTTTGCAGAAACGACTAATGAGAAGGTTTTGATTTCCTCTATTTTAGTAAATTTTTTTGCGCTGGTTAGCAATCTACGCGCAGTTCTTGGTATCCTGTCAAGTCCACCTTGCATAGACTCGCGGGCATTCTCTAAGGCACTACTTTCCAAATGGGCTGCTATAGCAACTAAAATCACCACCATCAAGGCTTCTTCCCACATGCCAAGTATCGAAGCGCCAATTACAGCAATACTAGTTAGCACCTGAAAACCCATTTGCCTAGAAAGTAAACTAGCTAAGGCTTCATGAAACATTTGCAATCCACCAATTAAGACACCATAAGCCCCTATTATTCCCATTAAGATTGGCGACCATTGTAATAACTCACCGAGTAAAATTATGATTAAAATTGGTACTGCAACCGCACCACCAAATAAGCGCCATTGATCTGGACGAAGCCGCGTTGACAACGCCTCAGTAAACTTAGGCTGAACTCCTGTTACTTGCTTAATACTTCGGTCTCTAAGCGACAAGAGTGCTTTACTAGGTGCAGGAACTAACTGTAACAAAACTTCATCGTCCCTACTAATATCTACATCAAGCACGCTTGGCTGACGCATCATTAACCGTTTGACGTCTTTTACCGTGATATTATTTCGGTGTGCTATAGTTTTAGCATTAGTACCGCTAAGCAAATAAAATGGTGATTTTGGCGGATGACCCAGGGATTTTAGAACAGAGGAAACTTGTGACATCAGCCCTTTATCAAGATCTATGCTGAGTTTTATTTGCCCTGTTGTTGCTGAAATCTCTGGATTTGAAACCTGATCTAGATTGCTCAATGCTCGCATTGCTTTAGACGCACAGTCTGGACAATCCATGCCAGTAAGTGCCCATTCTACCGGATATAAACCACCAGGCTGCTCAATCACTGTCGTGTCCAATATCTCAGCGTCTATGATCTCTGTTTGAGCGGGCTGTTTAGCTTTGGTCTTAGATGATTTTTTATTCGCTTTTTTGTTGTTCTGCTTTGCATCTTCATCCTCTAGATAAAGAAACGATTCTTGGTCATCTTTCTCCGCCATGTAACAACGTGAGGTTGGACATTGATTAATTATGTCATCAATATCAACCACAATCAAGGCGAATATTGATGAAAGAAACTTTCCACGCCTCGTATATGCAGTGGCTTCCCGACAACTGGAAGCCGAAGGTTGTCGCAGTCGATATTGATGGTACCTTGACCAATGAAAATAAACTCATTGAGCCATCGGTAATTGATGCATTACAACAACTTGAGAAAAGTGGCATTCCGGTGATTTTAGCAACTGGCAATGTTAGAGCAATTACCTACGGATTGTGGCGGTTTCTAAATTTAAGCGGGCCAATATGTTGTGAGAATGGTGGTGTGCTGTGGCATCCTGACTGGGGCGAGACAAAATACCGGGCTGATGGTAGTGAAGCGAAAGCTGCCGCTCAATGGTTAGCTACTCAAATAGAAGGCTTGAGTTGGCAAGGTATTGAAACCAATCAATGGCGAGAAAGTGAATGGTGCTTATTGCCAAACGAAGATTTAGCATTGATTGAGCAACTTATTGCTGATAGTAAATGGTCACACCTATCGGTTGTGAAAACCGGCTTTGCGATACATTTGATGGAGCCACAATTATCCAAAGGTTCCGGACTAAAAATTATCCTCGAAAAAATGGGGCTTAGTAGCGCTGATTTACTATGTGTTGGGGATGCGCCAAACGACCTATCGATGTTTGAGTTTGCCCACTGGTCTGTTGCGGTTGGTGGAGCCTTTGCTTACGTTACCAAGGCGGCTGATATCGCCTCACCTTACCCGCACGGCCAGACCATAAAACCACTAGTAGAGGCAATATTAAGCAGTGAAACTTGAAACACTTTCTACATACTAACAACTGAGGGATTATCTGTCAACTAATAGTGAAGAAAGCGATTATACTAAAATCACCATTGGAGTGATTATTGCTGTTTCAATTACGATTATAATGGTTGGATTAATAATCGATTTATTTGGTTCTGTTGATGATTCAGCATCCAGTTTCCAATCAAGCTCTTATTTGATACTTGCATGGCGACTATTGTGCTTATCAGTTGGTCTTTATGCCATATTTTTCATGTTCAAAGTTGGACCCGGAAACATGCTAGTCGTAAGATTAGAAGACAACCAAGAGGTGTTACTTCACCCGGTTGGATTAGAAAAATTTGTCACCTTCAGTTCTTGGACATTGTTAGCCAATGTGCTATATTTTGCTGTGGCCAGTTTGTTACAACTGATGAATAATGGGGAGACAAGCGACATCGGCCTGTTGGGGACATTGCAAGTAATCTTATTTGTTGCTGGAATATCAATGGCTTTTCTAACCGCCACTGTTGTTCGTCATATAATCCTGCCAAACCAGGTAAGAATTGCGCATGAGCATAGCCACTTATTCTTATTTCATGAACAAATAATGCACAACTTTGCCGCTATTTTTCTCGCAGTTGAAATGATCTTAGTTAGCCCAAACTTAGCCTCCGAATTCGCCTTGTTTGGTCTGTTTTTTGGCATAATTTATCTGAGCTTTGCTTACGTAAATGCGTATTATGGTGGTGGCTTCTTTGTCTATAGTTTCCTTCATCCAAAACCAAAGATTGCCCCCCTATTTGCCGTTGGCTTGGCCAGTTCACTGGCTGTGTTTTACCTTGGATTATGGTTGGTCTCAGAAGTGCGGCAAACAAATATTTGGTTAAGCGGAATTACCATGATTGTATGGGTTCTCTTGGTTATTCAATTCAAGCCAGTTATGACGGAATTTGCTGATGATTAAAGTTGAATATTAGTGTAATACTAGCCAAATTATGCAGTCCGGAATTGACCCTGGAAAGCCGAGTCAAACTCAATTTTCGGGACAACCACAATACATCAACGAACAAATCCAACAAACCCAAGGGTTTTTCCCTCAACAACAAATAATTATCATCAATGCGAAATTCCAACCAAGTTTCAATTTCAGATATCTTTCTTACGCTATATTTGCTCTAGGCATAAGTGCATCTTTTATTCTATCAAACATGCGTACTGATAGTGATGCAGACCAATATATAGGATTCTTGGGTGAGGCATCTTGTTGTCTTTCGATAATTTTGACATTCGTTTTTGATGCAGTATTTTACAAAGGCAAAGCAGACTGGGAATCGACCACCGGACAATCTAACACAGGGTCAATAACTGGAATGATTTTTGATATTCTCTTTGCTGTTTTAGTGATTCTCTTTGGATTCATGTGGTTCATTGGTGATTAGAGCCAAGCATGGCGTCTGTATCGACCTACTGCAAGCCATCTGATGTAATAGAACAAATCATTGATTACCATTGAGTGAGAACTACAACTACTGTAACCGCAACTCCGATGTAGGCCAAGAGGAGGATTTGTTTGAAACTGGCCTGGGCTTTTTTTCTTCTTCTTGCGCTAAAAGTTATTCTAGCTCTTCTTTGCTTTCAACAACAATGGTTTTTACATCTTTTTTGGATGACGAAAGAGCATTAACCAAAAGAAAAAGCAGCATCCCTATAAGACAGATTGGAGCAAAAAAGATGGCGACAAAGATTGGACTTACTCCGGAATCTGCTCCTTCTCCTGCGGTTATCAAAAACCAAATTCCGATACCGACGGCTCCTACGAGGAAGAGGATGTTAGCGGTCCCTATATCCCCATTCGAGTCCTCAGACATACAGTGCCCCCGTATACTGGTACTTTGAAGGTTTCTAGCAAATGTAAATTAAACGACCCCATCTTATTAGGTGTCGTTTCAAAGGGTAGGCTATGACAAAGCCCACTGCGAGCCCTTTGATATGCCAAAAACGAATCAGTGGGTTTATGCATTGACCCTTTGATTCGTTAGAATAACGATTGAATCAGCGATTTATTTAATC